>SL_8KL_010_SEDDRAFT_10000980_pt1 | contig 24711 bp, 16 predicted proteins | sample SodLakKL_010_SED_4_FD_11160 | JGI IMG/M metagenome (IMG submission 11160) | reverse complement strand
TTCAAGTTCTGTCCAGTTTTCCTGCAGGGTAAAGCTGGTGGCTGATGGATTTACCCATCTAAGAAGTAAAACAGAGAGTATTAAAACCAAAAGCAGGCTTACGAGTAAGCCACTGATAGCGGCAACATACCATTGCCATTTCTTGTAGAAGGGTGTTGGAGAAACTGAACCGGATTGAAGTGTCATTTATTTGAATCTAAAATTGGATTCATTATATCAATAATAGAACTTTCTGTTTCAAGGTTGAAAAGAAAATTATCTCTTTACGGTATCCATTAATCCTGTTTCGATACTTCGCCACCAATAATTAAACATGGACTTATCTTTTACTCTTTCATAATCCACCTTACCGAGTCGGGGCTCAAGTTTATCATTCGATGATTGGATTGCAAAGGTTTTAGCCAAAAATGATTTGAATCGTGATACATTACCCTCACTCATCTCATCATCTAAAAAACGAAGTTCAAGGTTTTCATAAATCATTGTCATTTCACCGGTTGCCTTGTTATCGTCAGCCTGAAAAGAGAGCAAAAGGGATTCAAGGTTCCCTTCCATTACTCTTACGAGGGCTAAGTTTTCAAGGGTATTGTTCAGTGCCTTAAACTCCATTTCACTTAAACTGGCTGTTACGGAGTGATTTCCCATATCAGAAGGGTAAAATTCAAATTCAGCAGTTAAATTGGATGCTTCCATAAACCGGGCATTTGCTTGCACTAGCATTGCATCCGATTCGGACCTGTTTTGAAGCGATCTTATCATAAGATCAATCTCTGTAAATAGAATTGACCCAATTCTGTCCTCTTCATGAAACATTTCCGTATATCTAACCAATCCATCTTTCCATGCAATGCTGTCGGCAGAAAAAGAGAATGGAAGATCTTTGAATTTTCTGTTTAAAAGTGGCTGATCATCACGAGGTTCTTTTTCGAAAGTTTTATCCCTTTCAATTTCGAGGGAAAGGCCATTTAGTTCAGCATAACCGAAGTGAATATCTCCCGAATCCATCCAGTTTTTAATATCAAAATCTTTAAACAGATGAGGTCCGCCATCAATTCTATAGACATCTCTTTCAAACCCGACTTCTGAAGCTACCTGAAAAGGGGTCAACAATGGGGTATTTGACACTTTTGAGAGGAAAAGAGTTTTTTCATTGCTGTCTGCCCGTAAACCCTCAATAGATAATTCATAAAAACCATCCTCTGTCAAATGGTTAAATGAATCAGCCTCAATCCTAAAATTCTCAAAATAGGTGTGAAGAGGTTTTTCAGTATCCTGTACTTCAAAATTATTAATCCAAAGATGTAGATTATTGGTGCTATAAGTGGGCGCACTGCCCGACCGGTCAGGAAAGATATAAACCCGGCTGTTTGTAATTGTAATTTCACTTATAGCAACATTTAGAGGTTCCGTAACGGGTGTTGAATCGGTAAGACGCCTGTCGGAAGACCTCACGATATCCAGATCAATACCATCTAAGGTAAATGAACCGACATCCCACTTTTCACTGAATATGATATTAAAAAGACTCAACCCCCGAAGCTCGGCATGCTTCAGTTCGAATTTGCGGATCATATGAAGTGGCTTTTGAGGAATCTGGTCTTCAAATGGCACTGTATGAATTAGCTTGACGTCATCAAGAGTAACGCGCAGAGGGAACACGCCAAGATTGAAATTACCAATCTCGACTACTGCATTGGGCGCCAGTTCACTGTTCACCATTTCCAACAGTTCCTTCTCGGCTTTGGTGCTGACAAAGTTTACAACAAAAATTGTGGAAACGATGAGTAAAATCAATACGGCAGTACTGATTATAACTATTCGTTTACCGGTAAGGGCTGTAGCGGTTTTCTCTGATTGATTCTCTTCCATTACCATCTCTCCGAATTTATAAAGTGTACAACAAGATAAGAATCAAACAGGGATCAAATGAATATTTAAATCAAGCCGGTAAAAATATATCCCTTCCGGGTGTCATGCAAACGATATCGTATCGGTTGATTAGGAAAGTCGCCTCCAACCGCCTTCGGTCTCCATCCCGAAAGCTTCAAAGGCAGGCCCTTCAGCGGAAGGGGAGAACCAACATCACTATATCACTGTCAAATTACACTTGACGTGATACTATGGTGTTTTAAGCGTTACGTGAAATGCCGTTCCCTTGTCAGGCTCGCTCTGCACATCAATTTTGCCTCCCAAACTTTCTACCTGATTTTTGGTGATGTAGAGGCCGATGCCTTTTGCATTCTTGTTTTTATGAAAAGTATTATACATCCCAAAGAGTTTCTCCCCGTATTTGCTCAAATCAATACCTAATCCGTTATCGGATACTGTGAGCACAACTCCATCATCATTATCAGTAACCTCAATTTTTATAACCGGTTTTCTTTCCGGGTGGTGATATTTGATGGCATTCGAAATCAGGTTCAAAAGAATGCTTTCCAGATAAACAGGATTGTACTCTATCTCAAGGCCATCCGGTATCGATTCTTCAAACTGAACATTGTTCAATTTAATCTCTGTAGTAAGAATCTCTTTAACATTATTGAGGTAGTGGAAGAATTCAATCTGCTTTAAATCTTTGCCGCCTCCCGCCTGGGAGTCGATCAGCTTGTTTAAATCTTTAATGGTTTCGTTGAGGCGATTAGAAGCAGTATTCAGATATCCTAATAGTTCCTCTTTTTCCTGTTCAGACTCCTCTACCTCGTGCAGTGAAAGAAGGGCTGATATACTGCCGGCATGATTCCGAAGATTATGAGAAACAATGTGCGCAAAATTTAAAAGACGACTGTTTTGTTCACTTACAATGTGAAGGGTTTCATTTAATTCGTTCTCCTTTTGCTTGCGATCAGTAATATCTGAAAGATAGCCATGCCATATAACACTATCGTCGGGCTGTTTTTCAGGGTGTGCCCTGCCGCGAATCCAGCGTATACCCTTGGATGGGAGGTCTACCCTGAAGTCGAGTTCCCAGTTTTGAAGAGTGCGATAGGATCTGTTGATGCTATTTTTGACACTATCCAAATCTTCAGGGTAAATTCTATCAATTGCCGCAGTTGCATCCGTTCGAATATCTTCAGGAGAAAGTTCATAAATATCAAAGATTCCATTACTGGAATATGGAAAGCATGAGGAGCCATCCGGAAATTGTTGAAACTGGTAGATTGTGCCGGGTACCTGCTCAGAAAGTTTGTTTAATGTATCGTCACTCTTTCTGAGTTTTTCTTCAGCCAGCTTTCTTTTTGAAATGTCAATGACGGTTACTAAAACACCATTTATTTTTTTATCCTCATCGAGCATGGGAGCGTATTGTGCCTGTACCCATCCACGTTTACCGGTTCTTGAAATTTCAAAAAAATAGTCATCCGATATAACTCTCTTACCTTTTAAAGCCTGATCATAATTGGCAAAGAGTTCATTGTTTTCCATGTGTGGAAATATTTCACGGGGTTTTTTGCCAATTACATCTTCTTTTTTTAACCCGGTCAGTTTTTCCATTTGCCGGTTCCAGTAGGAATATTTCAAGCCGGAGTCTAAAACATAAATACCTTCAGAAGTGGTTGAGAGAATTTGTCCGAAAAAGTTGTAGGTCTCTTTAAGTTCGAGCTCAGCAAGTTTTCGATCGGTTATATCCCTCATAATCCCCTCAACACCCTCTACATTCCCGTCCCTGTCGCGAAGCAGATTAGCGTTTATTGAGGTGTATACCAGTCTTTTATCTGCGGTTTTGAGCCGAATTTCAAAATCTGATACTTGCCCGTAAACCTTTAGATTTTCAATCAGATTTTCACGGTCTTCCTGGTAGTAATAAAAATTCTCAACCGGCGAACCAATAATATTTTTTCTCTCATAGCCGGAATATCTTTCAATTGACGGGCTTACTTCAGTAACAATACCGTTGTTGTCGGTTCTATAGATTACATCCTGAATATTTTCGAAGATGTTTCGGTATTTCTCCTCACTTTCACGCAAGGCCAACTCTGCAATTTTCTGCTCAGTTATATCCCTGGATATGCCAAAGGTGCCAATTACGTTTTTATTTTTATCAAAAAGGGGCATTTTGGTGGTTGAAGACCACCTGACCTCTTGTTCTTCGTTGCCGTGAAAAGTCTCTTTTTCAACTTTTCCTATAATGGGCGTGCCGGTATCAATAATTCGTTGTTCATCATTAAGGGTTGCCTGGGCATGGATATCATCGAAGAAGTCAAAATCGGTTCTGCCGACAACTTCATCAGCATTTTTAAGTCCGAATTTAACGGCACAGGCGCGGTTGACTCTTGTAAACTGACTGTTGATGTCCTTGAAAAAGATGCTGTGTGGAAGATGATCCATCAGCAGATCAAGTAATTGAGTATCGCTTTTTAAAACGGCAGCAATTCTGGAATTGTCTTTTTCAGAAAATTTCATAAATAGACAGGATCTGTATTCTGATAAAAGATTCGCAGTTAGATTAATGTTAATCTAATATACAAGTGAAAAATGAAACTATATAACGAGTAACAGAAAAAAAATTTAAACTCTAACCTAGCCTGCTGGTAAGACGGGCCTTTGAGTGTTGATCCACGAACTATATTTCCGGGCGGATTGTGAACCTGATAACCGGACCCTGCAATAAATGCGGGATCCGGGTTGATTTACTTTGATAGATAAAGGATTAGTGACTAATCCCTCTCCGGAACAGGAGCATCCCAATGCGGGATTTCTGCTGAAGCGTCTCCGGTCATCAGATACGTGTCGAACCACTGCAGCATTCTGTAAGAGTAGTCGAGACGCGATGAGGCTCGGGTATTACCATGCCCTTCGCCGGGGTACAATACCAGCCGAACAGGAACTTCAGGCTTACGAACTTTGAGGTGACGGTACAGCTCCAGAGATTGAGCCGGGTGAACTCTTGTATCCTCAGCGCCATGCATAATCAGGATAGGTGTTTCTGCCCGGTCTACCCAATAAATTGGGCTGCGTTTCAGGTAGTCCATCCATTTTTCGTCCGATTCCCACATCCGCTCACGCGAGTGAACCAGGTAGAGTTCCTCCGGAATATCACTGGTGCCCCACTTGGAAAGATTATTACTGATCCCCACAAACATGACGGCTGCAGCGAAACGGTCGGAGTAGTATGTGCTCATCCAGGCGGATGCGTAACCGCCATAAGAACCTCCTGTAACCCCGATTCTGTCTGCATCGGCAATACCCTGCTCAATGAGATAATCCACTCCGTCAACAATGTCGTCAAACTCTTTTCCTGCAAGGTCACCCTGGCTGCTGTATACAAATTCAATTCCTCTACCTGTGCTTCCCCTGTAATTGGGATAGAAAACGGCATACCCTTTTCCGGCAGCCATCTGCCCGGGGATCTGATATCCGGTAAGCCAGCCGTTACTGTAGTGTGCTTCGGGGCCCCCGTGTACCATAACAATTATCGGCACACGCAAACCCGGTTCATAGCCAACCGGATAGATCAGCATTCCCTCAATCTCAAATTCCCCGTCGCGGGCAGTGTATCGAATCACCTCCTGATTGCCCAGCTCAAGGTCAGCCAGCCAGGTATTGTGATTGGTTTTGCGTTCAGGTTGAGCATTTCTCCGGTTTGATCTCACAAACAGTTCGTTTGGATGCCCGGGTGTACTGGCTACAAATGAGATGGTTCCATTTTCAGCACGGGAAAAAGAGGTGATTGCGTGATTTTCACCCTCAAAGAGCACCTGCTTGTTGGTTCCGTTGGGCCGAATGGTTCCAAGTAAGGAGGAAGTGCCCCGGCTGGCATGAAATGTAATTTCATTATTACCGGTCCATTTGATGTGTTCATACTTTCCGGCAAAATCTTCGTTTATGATCTGCGGGTTTCCGCCATCGGCAGAAACTATCAGAATACGCCCGTCAATTGGATCGTGAATATCACGCCCGGCGCGTATGGCAAGCTGTTGTCCGTTGGGGCTCCATATCACCTGTCCGATTTTGCCTTCATTAAATATTTCGGCTGCTACTTCTCGAGTGCGATAGTCAACTACAAAAACCTGCTGAGCCATAAAAGAGTCATCTACCGTTGGGCTTGGTGCGGCAGAAACGGCAAGCTTGCTTCCGTCGGGACTCCAATCAATCATATAGATAGAACCGGCAATTTGAATCTGATGGGGATCATGGCCTTCTCTGGAAACATTTGTGATATAACCCTTTCGGTTAACCTGATTCTCTTCGAACACGTCTGCCTTGTAGGGCAATGGTGATGCTGAGGTTTCAGCTGCTTCAAATGCGGTAAATGCAATATGATTTCCGTCATGATGCCAGGTGTAGGATAAAATATTGCGGTCGAAGGAAAACAGTAATGTGGCTTCACCCCCATCAAGAGGAAGTTCATACAGAGATCTTCCATCATCACTGTTTCGTGTAGTCAGAAATGTGACAGAATTATGCCCGGGACGAAACTGAACGTCTCCCACTGAACCTGATGTATAGTAAGGCCTGGTGGTGCCTTCAGCGATATCAAGCATATATAAATGGTTGCTGTTTGATACATTCTCTTTGTACGGGTCAGCGGGAACACTTACCGTATAGGCGACATGATTTCCATTATCTGAAATTACTGACGAGCTAACCGATTGTATTTTAGCAACATGATCGGGTGTGACAACCTGAGCTTGAATAGCAGATACTGAAATCAGAAGTGTAAACCCAATGAGCAGGCTAAATAGTTTGCCTGTATAAATTGGGTAGGGGATAGTTTTAAAATCTCTCAAAATCATAGTTTTTTCTATTTATTTATGAGTTATGTATATCTATGAAATATAGTTAAAATGTTGAATAACCAAGCATGCCAGTTCGGGATTGAATGGCTGGATATTTTCAAATGCTTGCCTGCTTTAACAGTTGAACCCCGACAAAGAATGGAGGCTGCATGCCGGGCAATATTCAGGATGTTGAGGCGTAAAATGGATGGTTTTACCAAGTCCGGGTAATGGATCTTAGAAGCAGATGCCCTATTCTTGGGAAGAACTGACAGCTAGTGAGAGACAGAAAACCAGAATAATTCACCTGAAGGATAATATGAATAGGTGAGTAATCATATTTTACAATTTCTTTATTCGACTTTTACATAAGATGTTTGTTACTTCTGTAAAATTAAACCAGATCATTATCAATTTTAAGCAGAAATACGATGAGTAAAAACGGATTTAGCCGACGCGATTTTCTTAAAACAGGGGCTCTCTCAACAGTAGCGCTTGGCAGTGGTTTTGTCGGAAAAACTCTCGATAAAAAAACAAAGAAATCATCTTATGGTGATGCCAAAAACGTAATATTTCTGGTTGTGGACGGCATGAGTAGCGGGACTCTTGCTCTTGGGGATCTGATGAAACAGCATCAATACGGTGAAAAAACACACTGGATCAAACTCTATGAGTCAGACAGGGAGTACCATCGCGGCCTGATGGATATGGCCTCTCTCAATTCAACGGTAACAGGTTCCGCTTCGGCAGCTTCTTCGTGGGGCAGCGGACACCGAATCAACAACGGCGCTGTAAACTGGGGTCCCAACAATGAGCAGTATAAAACAATCTGTGAAATATTCAGGGATGCCGATAAGGCAACCGGCCTTGTAACCACCACGCGAATAACCCACGCAACCCCCTCCGGCTTTGCAATTAATATGCCTCAAAGAGGTATGGAGAATGAAATCGCTGAACAGTATTCTGAAAGAAATTATGATGTGCTGATGGGTGGCGGCGATCGTCACTTTTCAGGGGACAAACGTCCTGACGGAAAAGATCTCTATTCAGTATTTACCAACAATGGATACACGGTAGTTAAAACCAAGCCTGAATTGAACCGTGCAACCCGGAACAGCAAGCTGCTGGGAATTTTTCATGATTCCCACCTGCCTTACACGGTAGACCAGAAGACGCTGCCGGAACTGCAAAGGGACGTTCCAACCCTGGCCGAAATGACAAATGCGGCCCTTGAGAGGCTGGAGCAAAATACAAACGGTTTTATTCTCCAAATTGAGGGAGGCCGAGTGGATCACGCGGCTCACGGAAACTGTCCTTCCGGTCTTATTTATGATCAAATTGCCTTCGATGATGCCATCAAAACAGTAATGGATTTTACGGATGGCAGGGATGACACATTGGTTATTCTCACAACGGATCATGGCAATGCTAATCCCGGCCTTAGCGGGCTCGGAGCAGGATATGGCAACTCACCTGCCATGATGGCTACTTTGGAGGATTACAAACACAGTTTAGAGTGGATGTATGGTGAACTTGGATATCACTGGTCGGATGATTCAATTAGCGGGATTACGGCAAAAAGAGTCATGGAGCTTGTTGAGTACGCAGCTAATACACAGATCACCAGGGATGAAGCCCGGATGATTCAGCGGGCATTTATGGGGAAGTTCCAGGCGCCGTTCAGAAACAGGCAAACACCTGCGGGAGTAATTTCAGGTGTGTTGGCCAACTACAACGGCATCTATTTCATCAGCACCTCTCACACGGCCGACTATGTTGAGATTGCCGCCTGGGGACCGGGCAGCGACCGTATTCCAGCTTTTGTACGGAACACGGCACTTTTTGACCTGATGGTGGATATGGCCGGCGTACGAGCCTATGCTGAGGGGTAAATGCTGATAATCTGATAAATCAGTATTTCGAGGCAGCTATAACCGCAGTGAACGCAGAGGAGTCGCAGTGAGCGCAGGGGAGGCTATGGATTATCATATCAAATTCTATTTTCTGTTCATGCCCTCAATTGCAGCCGTTACCATATACGCTATAATCGCACAGATAAGCGATAACAGGTACGCCCAGGAGATATCGAACAGATAGGTAGCCGAAAGCCATACCCCCATTGCCACAAACATCGTGGCACCTGCCGCAAATTTACCGCCGATCTTTGTAAAAAGCCCGAATACCACAATAGTAAAGATGCCGGCCGTGCCAAATGCAGCTGCATCTACAACGAGATCGTAAACCCCTTCTGCATTTGTGGCAATCACCCAGGCAGTTAAACCGAATATGATTACGAAAAAACGAGCCCACCCCACTTTTCTGAACTCCGGCATTGTGGGATTTTCTTTTACAATTAAGTTGTGAGATACAAGAGAGGATGCGACCAAAAGGGCTGAATCAACGGTTGAGAGGATGGCAGATATCAAAGCTCCGGCAAAAATGATGTATAAAATGGTTGGCATATAGGCTTGAGCCATGAGCGGAATTATTTGCTCCGTATCCTCAAGTCCCGGCATCAGATGGAGTCCAACAAGGCCGATAAATGCCGGAATCAGACCAAAGCCCAGGTACATGGATCCTGCTGCGATGGATGAACGCTTTGCCACTTTAGGCGACCGGGTTGCAATCACTCTGGCCACAAGCTCTTGGGCGACTACGGACCCGCATAGCGGAATGGCCCATATGTCAATACGATCCAGAATAGAAGTTCCGGGCGGCTGCCTGAGAGTGAGCCTGTCGGGGTCGATGGAGCTCCATAATCCGGCCAGGTCGGGGGTTTTTACAACTATCAGTATAAAGAGAGCTATAAGCCCGAAAATAAGTACTACTCCCTGGATCAGGTCTGTGTATGCTACAGCAAGAAGACCGCCGAGTACCGTGTAAATAATCACAATGGTTGCAGCAATGGCAATGGCCATTTCGAGCTCAAGTGTTGAAGATGCCGTAAGAACCTGGCCAAAAGCTCGAATCTGCGCAGCAGCCCACATCAGCGTTGCGGGCAACATCATAAAAACGGCAATTTTTTCTACAGCGGACGAGTAACGCTGCCGAAACAGGTCGGCAAGGGTAATCATTTTTCGTTTCCAGAGCGGTACGGCAAATACAAAGCCCATCACGATTAAACAGAGGCCAAAACCGAATGGATCGGCTGTTCCGCCGGCAAGTCCACCGCCATAAATAGCTCCTGACGCACCTATTACGCTTTCTGCTCCAAACCAGGTAGCAAAGATGGTGAAGGTTCCCAGCACATAACCAAGCTGTCGGCCCGCAAGAAGGTAGTCGAGTTCGGTTTCAATATATCTGGATACCCACCACCCTATCCCTAGCTGGATACCTACGTAGAGCAGTATAAACAATAGAATCCAGGTCAATGCAGGAAAAGGTTAAATAGAATTGTAACTGAATATAGAAATGCGGAGGAATTGATTCAGCAGAATTTTATTTCAAAGTAACGTTTAACTCCTTTTCTCAACGGCGTTTCTTAAAAACCTGGAAAGTCCCTGGATATCCATGTAACCTCTTCGGCGATCAATTACATTGCCTTCAGCATCAAGAACAACGGTAAAAGGATAGGCTGTAACTCCCATTCGGGCTGCAAACTCCTGTTCAGTAATTTCTTCTCCCTGATACATGATTATATTTTCTGAATTCCCGTTCACCTTAACCGGGTGAAAATCCCGGTCCAGAATCGCACGAATTGTGGGTGCCGGATACACTTCACGGCTCATTTTACGACACCATTGGCAACCCACTTCAAAGATGTCCACCATTACCAGCCGGTCGTCCTGTGTGGCATGGTTCATGGCGTCCTGAAGCAGCATCCATTCAGGTTCATTTTCAATTTGCATGGGCTGAATTTGACTGAACGAGAAGTAAGTGAAAACAGCAATAAAAACAGCTATAAAACTTCCAATAATAAATTTTCGGCTCATGATATACTTAAAAAATGATTCAGATTTAAGTGGAAAAAACCAATATACGAATAATTATTTTCCCCAAATACGGTTCCAATAACGCGGAAAGTTTTGGGATCGTGTATCGAGAATGCGGTGTGCCTTCACCAAAAAATATTATCAACAATGGGATTTATAATAATATCCGGATCGGGAACGGTTCCCAAAACAACACCCCATACAGCGGCCAGGAAACCTATTTTTTTCCCGAGTATTACCTCTCCGACAGCGGCTCAGGGTGCAGCCTGCGTAATTGGATTAATGAATTAATGTAAAAATTGACTGAATAACAGCAAAGCAGCAAGCTGAAAAGTTTGGTTCAATTTAAGAAAAGGAGAGCCTGAAGCGATAAACACCCTTTTATAATCTTTAACATACCATTTGGAATGATAACCTGTGGATATGGTTAGATTATGACGCACTAAACTAATAAATATTCATGTATAAAAATTACAGCCTGTTACTATTATCGCTTCTCTTTGCAGTACTTGTTTCATGCAGCAATGAAGGATCAAATCAAAACAACAACACCGGCCAGGTTCTGCCGGCTGTCGAGGCTGTACAGGCTCAGTTTGGAGGCTTGCCTCTTGAAGAGAGATTGAGCGGAGTTGTAAGTGCGGGGAATCAGGTTGAGATCTACCCCAGGATAACAGCTCCAATTGAGGAGGTGTATGCAGAGACCGGGCAAACAGTGGAAAAGGGAGAGGTGCTTGTCAGGTTGCGAGATAATGAATTCAGAGAACGACTTCGCCAGGCCGAGGCAAGCCTGCGAATAAATCTTGCCCAACAGCGACAGGCAAGAGCTGCTCTTGGTGAGATTGAATCACAATTGAGAAGACAGCAAATTCTTGAGGAGCGAGACTTGACAAGTGAGTTGGAGATGGAAAGAATTCGGGCTCAGCTGGAATCGGCCGAGGCTAGTCTTGAATTGGCCATGGCACAGGTAGAACAGGCAGAATCGAATGTTGAGGAGCAGAAGGATGCACTTGATCAAACATTGATTCGGGCACCTATCAGTGGAACTGTTGGACTGAGGGCTGCAGAGATTGGAATGCAGGCAACTACAAATTCAAGCCTTTTTATGATTGGGGACCTGTCTCGTTCAAAGATTTCTGTGAATCTTACCGAGCGAATGATGCGTTATATAACGGCCGGTCAGAGGGTAAGAATTTTTTCAGAAAATTTGGGCGATACTGTCTTAACAGGTGAAATTTCAAGAATATCACCCTTCCTGGGTGCAGGCAGCTTTAGTACGGAAGCAGAGATAGATGTTGGAAATGAGAGCAGGTTTCTGATGCCGGGCATGTTTGTAAACATTGATGTTTTATATGGTGAAAGTGAGCAGGCAACGATCATACCGTTAAGTTCAATTTACAGACATCCGCAAACGGGTGAGACGGGTGTATTTGTTGCTGTAAATTTCGGTATCGAAGCCGAAATGCTTGAGGACCTGGAAGGAAATCAACTCAGCAACCCTACAGATGTTGAATTTATTCCAATTGAAGTGATAGCCAGGGGAAGGGAAGCCGCCGGTGTAGCCGGCATTCGCAGCGGTCAGTGGGTGGTAACGGTTGGACAAAACCTTTTAATTCGTGATCAGAGCGGCATAGCACGGGTTCGTCCTGTAACGTGGGACAAAATTTTGGACATGCAGAGAATGCGTCCACAGGACTTGCTCCGCGAAATTATGAATGGTGAAACAACGCAGGGCTCAGCCAGCAACTTATAATTCTTAAAAGAACCTGATATGGCATTGACCGAAACATCCATTAAGCGTCCCATTGCAACAACCATGTTCTACCTGATCGTGATTGTACTGGGAATTACCGGGTTCAGATACCTTCCTGTTGACCTCCTCCCCCCTATTGAATTTCCACGTCTCTCAGTTTCTGTTGATTACCCGAATGTAGGTCCCGAAGAGATTGAAACCATTATTACAGACCAGCTGGAGAATGCACTTGCCGGAGTGGCAAACGTGGAAGAGATCACCTCCAGTTCCTCTGAAGGCCAGAGCCGCGTAACCCTGAACTTTTCACAAAATGCAAATCTGGATGAAGCAGCAAATGATGTAAGGGCTGCACTTGACAGGGTAAGGCGCAGCTTGCCTGATGAGGCCGATTCACCAAGAGTTCGCAAGTTTGATCCCAACGACTCTCCAATTATTATCCTGGGAGCTCAATCAACCAGGCCGCTTGATGACCTAACCCGAATCCTGGAACGTGATATCTCAAAACGAATTGAGCAGATTCCGGGCGTGGGCTCTATCGATGTTTGGGGTGGAGTTTATCGAGAAGTGCGGGTGAACCTGAAACGCGACAGGCTTGCCGGTAGCGGGCTAACCGCGCTGGATGTGCGAAATGCCATTGTGGCCGAAAATAACACCCTGCCGGGCGGCAATGTGAAGGACGGGCTTACAGAGCTCTATGTGCGTACACTGGGTGAATTTACGTCAATTGATCAGATTGCTGAGACTATTATTACCCGTGTGGATGGAAGACCGGTCCGGGTCAGGGATGTGGCTAATGTAGAAGATTCATATCGCGACATTGGCAGGGTTGTTAGTGTAAATGACCAACCCATGATACGCATGGGTATCAGAAAACAGACCGGCGCAAATACAGTTGAAGTATCCAAAGGGATTCAGCGGGAAATTGAGCGGATAAACAGCGAGCGGGAAGATGTCAACCTCCTGGTTATTGTTGATCAAAGTGATTTTATACAAGACTCAATAGACAATGTGCAACAGGCCGCTACCTGGGGAGCACTATTGGCAATTTTTGTGCTCTACCTCTTTTTACGGAATGGCTCAACGACATTTATTATTTCTCTTGCCATTCCTGTTTCGATAATTGCCACATTCGGGCTGCTCTATTTTGCCGGTTTGACCCTGAACCAGATGAGCTTTGGAGGGTTGGCTCTTGGGGTTGGTCTCATTGTTGACAATGCCATTGTGGTTTTGGAAAACATTGTAAGGCAGCGAGGTAAGGGGCGTTCCCTTGCCGAAAGCTCACTTATCGGGACTAAAGAGGTGTCGGGTGCTATAGTAGCTTCAACCGTTACAACATCGGTAATCTTTCTGCCTGTTGTATTTATGCAAACCCTGACGGGCACGATGTTCCAGGAGCTTGCACTTGTTGTTGTTTTTGCACTCTTCTGTTCGCTTCTGGTCGCCCTTACGCTGGTACCTATGCTGGCAAGTAAGTTTATGACCATTAAACCTGAGTCGGAGCTCACCGAACGTGATAAAGGTCGTTTCCAGAGATTTTTTGAGAGATTTGAAAATAGTTATGGAGGATTCCTTGAAACCGCAATCAGACGGAGGTATGTGGTGTTCGGAATTACCATTGCAATGGTTGGAGTCTCTTTTTATGGAATGAGTTATATCGATACAGAACTGGCTCCTCAAACCGAAGCTGATGAAATACGCATTGACTTCTACCTGGCCGATGGAATGAATATCGCTGTAGCCAACCAATATCTTAAAGAGTTAAAAGAAAAGGTGGAACAGATTGCGCCGATGGAGCAGGTGAAATATATCTCTACAGAAGTTAGAAATGGCCGGGCTCAGGTGGAACTAAACCTTGTAGACGTCTCGGAAAGAACCATCAGCTCGTCTGATCTCGCCGATGAAATCCGAACACAAATTGAAGGGTCCATTCCCGGAGGGTTTTTCAGGGTGCGCGCGCAGAGCGGGCTTTGGATACTCAGAAGAATTTTCGGTTCAGGCGGTGATGAAGCCATCCAGATTCAGCTGAGAGGTTATGATATTGAAATTGCAGATGAGCTTGCCACAGAGATCCGGCAGCGTATGGAGCGTATTCCGGAAGTGCGCGGTGTACGTTCCGACCGTGAGGACCGGCGCCCTGAACAAAATGTTGTATTTGACCGGGAAAAAATCGCAGGATTGGGGCTTACCGGGCGTGAAGTTGCGCAAGCTATACAGGCAAACATCGGAGGCTCACGTGCGGGGGTTTACAGAGAAGGTGGTGATGAATTTGACATCATGGTGCGTCTGCAAGAATCAGACCGTATGAGTACCCTCGATTTAAATAATATCTCGGTAAGAACTGCAACTGGAGAAACCGTTCCGATTTCAACAGTGATTAATCAACAAGCTTCACAAGGCCCCGAAACCATCAACAGAATTAATGGCCAGAGGGTAACATTCATCACGGCAAATTTAGAAAGCGGAGTGCCTCTTGGTAATGCTGTCGAAAAGATTCGTGCAGAACTGTCTGACCTGGTCCTGCCAATGGGTTTTTCAATTGTATATGGCGGTGAGTATGAAGAGCAGCAGCGGGCACAGGCAGACTTTCTGATCTCCATCATTATGGCACTGGTATTAATCTACATGGTAATGGCCGCCCAGTTTGAGCGTTTTCTGGACCCGCTAATTGTGATGTTTGCGGTTCCTGTAGCAGTAATCGGAATTATTCCAACCATGCTGATCACCAATACCACATTTAACATGCAGAGCATTATGGGGGTGATTATGCTAATCGGAATTGTAGTTAACAATGCCATCGTACTTGTCGATTACATTAATCTGATGCGAAGAGACAAGAACCTGAGTGTTTATGAGGCTGTAGTTGAATCGGGGAAACTCAGGCTCAGGCCCATATTAATGACAACCCTGACGACGGTGCTTGGTCTGCTTCCGCTCTCCTTCGGATGGGGAGCAGGCGGAGAAATACAGGCATCGCTTGCGCGTGTGGTAATTGGCGGGCTAACAGCCTCAACCTTAATTACGCTGGTATTGATTCCTGTTGTGTATATAACTGCGGATGGAATCAAAGTGTTTGTAACTGAGAAGAAAGAACAATTATTCCCCTCTGCTGAAGAGGTGGTGCCTGCGCCGCAGGTAACCTGATTACTTCATCAGAATGAAATTGGTGCCGAATTGATTATATAGTAAACGTCAATCAATCCGGTCATTATGAAAAGTTTGTTTTCGATTCTGTTGCTTCTACCGCTTTCTGTTCAAATAGGTTACTCTCTCCAGAATAATATTGAAACTGTAGTTTCTGAGATTAACAGTTTTGTGATTGAGGGAACATCCACGCTGCACAGCTGGGATGTTGAGGCAAATGAAGTGCACATCGACTTTATGGTATCACCCCTCTGGTTCGATTCAATGGAGAACTGGGATAGTGATGATATAGAGCAGTTAAAGGTAACTGTCCCGGTTCGAGAGTTAGATGGCGGGCGCAGCAGGATGAACCGCGATCTTCGTGAAGCGATGAATGAAGAGAAGTATCCCGAGATCATATTCAGCTGGAACTCAATTGAGATTGAAGAAACGGAAGAGAGCTCAAACAGAGATATGAAAGTAGAGGGCACACTCGAGATTGCAGGCGTTGAAAGAGAGATTGAATTCTCAGTGATAGCACTTCTGAATGAAGAGGGTGAAATGGAGGTAAAAGGCGAAGTGGAAATGGATATGGAAGATTATGGTATTGATCCTCCCAGGGCTCTTTTAGGGACAATAAGAACAGGTAATATGGTAACGCTGAAATTCGATTTAGCGATCAAAAGAGAAGAGTAGATGGATTGATTAATTGATTCAGATGAGCTTTTTGTTTCAATCAATTATGTACAACATACAGCTAATGCACCCATTCAGCCAAATCAAATTTGCTTTGTACTATTAATATATAAGTAATGTTATTTAGTGATAGTATTCATATGTTTATCCCCCTACTGAAATAGAATTAAATTTAAGATTATGCCGAGAAAAATTGGTTCATTAACGCTCTATTCCATTGATGATCTGCACGAGATGCTTGGTGTGAGTAAAATGACACTCAGGGCATACCTTCGGGAAGGCAGGCTAAAGGGACGAAAACTCGGAGTGCAGTGGTACGTAACGGAGGAAGCCATAAGGGAATATTTTAATGAGCCCGATCAGAACAGATCTCAACCGGAGAGAAAAAAGCAGAACATTAAGTATGTGGTTCAGGGCGTAAACGATCTCGTTAGTGAAAAAGAAGAGTGCAAAACTATTGAAGAAACGCTGGAATGCCTCAATAACCAGGCGATTATCAGCCTGTTCCAGGTTGAGATAAAAGATGCTAATACCAATGAAATTTTAGAGTTGATAAAAGCAAGAGACTTTATTGAACGCTATTCAAAATAGTTTCTGTACTGAAATTATAGTTGAAAAATTGGTTATGAAACCAGTTATTTGGATGAGCCTGAAACAGAACAAAATATTTTAGCATGAAACTGGATCAAACATCACTACAAGTCATCGAGTTTGGCGAAGAGCCGGCAGATAAGTACTATTGCCTGATTGATTTAAAAGTGAGCCCCAATGGGATGAACATTGAGAGGATGAGATTGAGTGACCCACGAAATTTTGACCGTCAATTTCGTGATAGCGGTTGTTTGATGATGCTTACCGGTGATGAAATAAATGAATTGAAACGCAGGGATGAAGTGAATGACGCAAAACTGCATCAGTCCCTTTTTGAACTTGCCATAAATGAGGGAATCATTAAGAGTTAACAGCAGAAAAATCGATGTTAAAAGGGTTATGCTTTTTCCACCAAAGATGTGCTTTTATGAGAGAACAGATTGTTTTACCATCCGAGATTTCGCCCGTCTCGATCATTTGAAGCGCCTTTGAAAAGGAAATTCTGTGATTTAACAGAAATTCATCATCATCATTATTTTGTCCTTTCTGTGTTAACCCCCAGGCTACGTACACATAGATAATCTCATCCGCATATCCGATTGCCGGATAAAATGAACCCGCGGGTTCGAGATATTCACAAATAAGGCCGCTCTCCTCCTGCAGTTCTCTTTCTGCTGTTTCTTCGGGCGAATCACCTGGATCAAGTTTTCCGGCAGGTACTTCGATAAATATTTTTCTGGGAGGATAACGAAACTGTTTTAACAGCATAATGGTGCCATCTTCAAATACAGGCACAACAGCACTTGCGCCCGGGTGCTTTATCCAATCTCTGGTTGAGTGTGTGCCATCGGGAAGGATGACATCATCTACGTATACCTGCAATAGCTTTCCGTCATAAACTCTTTCAGATGAATGCTTTTTCTCTTCCAATTGTGATTTAATCGTGTTAGAGAAGCTCATTTCATTATCTTGCATTTCAATATAAATTAACTCTTTAATAGTGTATTTTGCGATACAGTTGAATCTGATTGGTATATTTGTTCAATTAAATTCAAGATCAGATAATATTCTGAATCGTTTAAAATAACAGGATTATCATAAGTAACATTGCGAATTTGAAAAAAATCCGATGAGAGAAGCTGCTAACATAGACGGTAAAAAGGTAGTGGTTCGCGACGACATTTACACATGGTCGAACTTTATCTCTTTAACACGAGTATTAGTCGTCTTTCCCATTATATGGCTACATATGGAGAATGATTACGAGGTAAACAACATGATCTGGGCCTTGATAATCTATGGTGCAGTATCTGATTACATTGACGGCTGGGTGGCCCGCTGGAGAAATGAAGTTTCCGAATTGGGTAAAGTGCTTGATCCGGTTGCTGATAAGGTAATGGCTTTCTTTCTGTTTCTTTACACCGTATGGCTGGGGTGGATTCCTCTCTGGTACTTTGCACTGGGTGTGACGCGAGACCTGCTCATTATGGCCGGTTCAGCCCACATCAAAAAGAAAAGAGGCAAAGTGGCCATGTCTATAATGTCGGGTAAAGTTTCAGTAAATGTGATGGGTCTATATTGGATCTCTGTATTCTTTTTCCCGGATGCAGAATCTGCCCATAAGTTTTTAATGGTGGTTTCGGTTGCGTTGATGGTTGTGTCGTTTATTGAGTACAAAAAGCGGTATTATCAGATCATTAAAGGGGCAGATTTTAACTAAATTAATGTGAATTTCCCATAGGGATCCCTTCGGGGCGAGATAAGAGTTAAATAATGAGAGTCCAAACGCCGGCTGGCGGAGGACAATGGGGGATGAAAAAAGTGAATTCTAAGTCAAATAATAAATTTGTAGTACATAACTGATCAACAATAGAAATGAGCTGGTTAAATAAACTTGGTTTAAAAAAGAAGGAAAAACTTGAACAAGGTGTAGAGAAGAGCCGCGAGGGCTTGTTAAACAAGATCGGTAAAAGTCTTGCCGGCAAGGATACGGTAGACGCTGAAACCCTCGATGCCCTGGAAGATGCGCTTATCACCTCCGACGTGGGAGTTAAAACCACGATTGAAATTATTGAAAGAATTGAAAAACGGGTTGCAAGAGATAAATTTGTGACTCAAAATGAGTTACAGCTGATGCTGCGCGAAGAGATCGTAGCTCTTCTGAAGGAGAATCGTCCGGACCAGCCGGCAGAATTTGATGCGGATTTCACCCATAAGCCACACATCATAATGGTTGTTGGTGTAAACGGTGTAGGAAAAACAACCACAATTGGAAAACTGGCACATCTTTATAAAAATGCCGGTAAAAAAGTAGTTTTGGGAGCCGCTGATACATTCAGGGCTGCTGCAGTAGACCAGCTCACCATCTGGAGTGAACGTGCAGATGTTCCCATAATCCAGCAGGGGCAAAATGCTGATCCCGCTGCTGTAGCCTACGACACCGTAGCCGCTGCCAAATCGCGGGGTTCTGATGTTGCCCTTGTGGATACAGCCGGGCGACTACACAACAAAAAGTCTTTGATGGAAGAGCTTGGGAAAATAAAGCGCGTAATGGGCAAGGTTACGGATGGAGCCCCGCATGAAATCCTGTTGGTACTGGACGCTTCTACCGGCCAAAATGCCATGCAACAGGCCAGGGCTTTTACAGAAGTTGTGGATGTAACAGGGCTGGTTCTAACAAAATTGGACGGTACAGCAAAGGGAGGCATTGTTATCGGTATATCAAATGAACTAAAAGTACCTGTTAAATATATAGGAGTTGGGGAGAAAATTGAGGATTTACAGATATTTGACCGGGTAGAATTTGTAAATGCTCTTTTTGGGGGTGAATAACACTTTACTATTAGGATTTGTATCATTAACATGAACGAACAAAATCGTGTTCGGAATGTTAAAAGCTCAATCTGCTCAACGTTATGATGAGGGGAACACTATCAAATCTGCTAAAAGGAATCTTCTGCTTTTTAGCACTGGCACTTCTCTGTACCGAATATGGCATAAGCCAGCATGGATCAACTTTATCTGAAAAATTCAGAGAAGCCAAAGAACTATTTATCTTTAATGATTCGGAGCAGTCTGAGAAACTCTTCAAGTCCATTGAAGATGATCTTTGTAATAGTGAGGATTATTACGAATTGTGTGTCGACTCTTTCATCTACAGAGCCTCAATCCTAAGAACCTCCAGGGAATATGATGCTGCTTACCAACTTCTTGATGATGCAAAAAACCTGGCGAATAATTTGCTTGGAGAAGGCCACCCGCTATTGGTGAAAATTTTTGCTCAGAAAGCTTTCCTGAATGAAGATCTGGCAAATATTGATGAGGCACGAATTTGGGCAGACAGAGCCATTGAAGTAGTAAATGAGTATACCCTGGATGAAATTAGCTTTGCAAGAGCCGGAATTATTGACGGTTATGTACTGAATTCGCAGGGAAATTATAGTGATGCTTTGGAGGCATACAGCACGGTTTTGAACATATTAAATGATCTGGAGAAAGACCTTGAGGTAATGCGGTTGCTTTCTCAGCTCCACAATAATATTGGCGTGGTTTATCGCAGATTGGGGCAGCTGGAAGAGGCTCTTGAACATTACCTTAGCGCACGTGAGGTTATTATTAATGCCCTTGGTGAATCACACCATGAAATGGCACTTGTCTATAACAATGTGGGTGGCATCTATTATGTATTGGGTGACCGTGGGAGAGCCGCAGAATATTTTATCAGGTCAGCCGATATTTTGATTGAGAACTTTGGCCAGATGAATGACAATGTTTCAAGGGCATACAATAACGCAGGTGTAGCCTATTTACAGCTTGGAGATCTGGAAAATGCAATACACTATTTGGAACTTGCACAGAGAGTGAAAGAAGAGATACACGGAAGTGAGCACCCTAACACAGCCGTAGGTTACAATAACCTGGGATCTGTTTATCTGCAAAAAGAGGAGTTTGAAAGAGCTGAAAAAAATTACCAATTGTCAATTGAGGTCAGAAAAAATATACATGGAGATAATCATCCAAACCTGATTGCGCCATTGCACACACTCTCTGGATTGTATATACAAACCGAAAGATGGGGTGATGCCCGCAAGGAGTTACAAAAGGCATTGAATATTGGTTTGAGTCGTTTCAATGAAAGTCACATTGATATAATTGATACCTACTCCCTGATTGCCAACTCTTATTTAATGGAGGGAGATTACAATAACGCCCATCATTATTACAGCAAAACGTTGTCGTTAATTCTCGGCGTTGATGCAAGTGATGAGGATATTATTCCGGATCTGAGTCAGGTAAGTTACAGCTTGAAACTGATAGAGAACATAAGGGGAATGAACAGGGTACTAAGGGAGAAATTTAAAGCTTCAGAAGACAAGCAATTACTGCATGAATCATTGAGGTTTACGACAATTGCATCAGAAAAAATCGATATGCTGCAAACCTCATTTCAAAATGAAGCATCTAAACTGAACCTTATTGACAATAATTATGAGATTTATTCAAATGCATTGGATATTATTTTTGAGCTCTACACTATAAGCAAGGATGATAATTGGCTCGATGAAATGCATTACTACTCAGAGAAAAGCCGTTCTCGTATTGCTCATGATCTGTTACAAAGTGTAGAGGCCAGGAATTTTGGCGGCGTTCCGGACGAGGTGATTAATGTTGAAAGAGATTTAAACACAAAGGTATCCGATTACTATCAAAAACTTCAGCTTGAGCAGGAGAAAGGAGAAGAGGGTTCACAGAGTGTGTTGAGGCAATACCGCGATTCACTGTTCTATGCGAAAAGAGAGCTGCATCAGTTTACTCAATCTCTCGAAGAAAACTATCCTGACTACTATCAGTTAAAGTATGACAGAAAACTGGCTGCAAGAAATGATATTCAGGCAATGATCGGTCATGATGAAACCGTTCTATCCTATGCGTTTGGGGTCGAGAATTTGTATGCCATAATTATTGACAGCGAACAGATTAGTGTGAGAAAACTTGAAATAGATGAAGGGTTAGCCGACCAGATAGAAAAGATACGAAAATCTGTTATTAGCGGAAGAACTACAGAATATGAAGAAGCAGCCCATCATTTGTATACTCAATTGATTGAGCCGGTAAAGGGCCTGCTGAGTACAGAATCCGTCATTATTTTACCTGATCAGGCACTGCACTATTTACCGTTTGAAATGCTTTTGACCGAAAAGCCGAACGGAATAATGTATCATCAAATGCCATTTCTGCTGCGGCAATATCAAATCCAATATATGCCCTCTGCAACAGTGATGATTACAAAGCAGCAGCAGAGGCCGCAAGAACCCAAAAATTTGCTTGCCCTGGCCCCTTTTAGTCAATCTACGATTCCTCTTGAACAGAATGAGTTGAATGAGCGGTATTTCGATCAGTTAACCCCGCTTCCACTTACCGGTTATGAGACACGAGAGATCGCAAAACTATTCAGGGTAAGAAATTCTCTTTGGAGTTTCTTTTTTCCGGAACATGCTGAAGTGCTTACAGGCACGAGAGCCTCAAAATCCAGAATTATGAACGGAGCCCTTGACGATTATGGCTTTATCCATTTTGCAACGCATGCTTTCGTTAATGAAAGAAACCCCGCACTCTCCGGAATTGCCATGCATGGCGGAGATGATGGAGATGGAATTGTTTATGTGGGAGAGATATATAACCTGCAAATGAGGGCCGATCTTGTTGTACTTGGGGCTTGTGATACGGGTCTGGGTGAGATTCGAAGAGGTGAGGGACTGATTGGGTTTACTCGTGCATTTTTATATGCGGGTGCATCCAACCTGGTCGTCTCGATGTGGAAGGTGAACGACCAGCCAACTGCGCATTTAATGATAAGTTTTTATGAACATATCCGTGAAGGTCAGAGTTATGGATCAGCACTTCGAAATGCCAAGTTAAGCCTCATGGATCATCCGGAGTATGCCGCCCCAAGAAATTGGGCGGCGTTTATCTTGAACGGACGGTAACAATTCGATTGCGTGAATCGAAGTAATCTATTATCCTGTCAGGCTAAAAGTGACGGTTTAGACCTGTCAGCATGTTCTGTGCTTTTCAGAACTTCTGACAGCGTCGTTATCTTCCCGAATTCAACTCCAGGAGCCTGCGTCTGCACTCAACGCTGTTCCCCAAGGGATCTGCCAAAGGCATCCCTTATATGTTTGTTTTAGTGTTTTAAAGATAAACAGAAATCATCAACTTGATAGAAGAAGGAGGAACATCCCTTGGTGCCTGACACCGTCCCGTAGTTTCTTCTCTATCAAGTTGAGTTCGTGGTATAACTTGGCACTGGATGCCGCATTCACCATAAGGCTGAACGATGCTTGATTTCTTTTTTAACCGTAAACAGACTGTTTTAATTACTCACTCTACTCTATGGAAACCATTGCATATTTAGGTATTGATGTATCCAAAGGATCGGCGGACTTTTTGTTGGTTAATAAACGTAAAGAACCCCTTGAAGAGGGGTTTGTCCTGGATGATTGCTCTCAGGGCCGAAAGGTTTTAACCCAACTTATCGACGGCTGGTTTGCCGGCGGGATCATCCATCTGTATTGCGGTGTGGAAAGCACCGGAGGATATGAGAATAACTGGTTCAATCTTCTTTGCAGCCTTGCCGCAGCCTATGATAAGAAGAACAAGACGTTGCGAGTGGCCCGGGTGAATCCCCGCCCGGTAAAAGCATGCGGACAGGCGGCCATGCTGCGCACCCAAACCGATCAGACCAGTGCGCTTGCTATTGCCAGCTACCTGATCGGGTTCCCGGAAAAGGTTCGATACAGCCCTCATGCGAGCCAGTCGGAGGATCCCGTGTGGCTGGCAGCCCGCGGACAGGCCGGACTGATTCGCATGCTGATCAAGCAAAAGACGCAGCTGTCCAGCCAGCTTGAGAAGCTACTCTACGCCCGCCTTGGCGAGACAATGATCTATTGCCGAAATGGTATTCCAGGCTGGCTGTTACGCCTGGTCAGCCGCTATCCAAGCCGGGAGCACCTGCGACGGGCCGGGGTTAAAAAGGTGGCTGGTATAAAAGGTATTAGCCACGACAAAGCCCAAAGCCTGCTTGGCAGGTTGACAGCCGACCAGCCCGCCACACCGGCCATTACCTGCCATACAATCCAGGCCACCTCCCGGCAGATCCTGTACCTGCAAACCCAGATTGATGACCAGCAAACGTTCCTGACCGGCCAGTTTGCCGACCATCCGGACGTGAAGCTGCTAGAGTCGATCAAAGGTATTGGCCTGGCCAGCGCCGTTCGGTTGATTGTTGAGATTGAGGATTATTCGCGATTTGACAGCAGCAAGGCCCTGTGTGCTTACTTTGGCGTTCATCCCACATGGAAAGAAAGTGGCGACGGGCATTGGAGGACGGGAATGAGCAAACAAGGCCGGGCGCAGGTNCGGGGCATTTTATATATGAGCAGCCTGTCGGCCATTCGGTGGGATCCGGACCTGAAAAAGCTCTATCATCGGTTTCGCAAAGAAAAGGGTATGAACCACTACCAGGCCATGGGNGTGGTCATGCACAANCTTCTTCGCATNNTNTATGGTGTNCTNAAAAACCAAACGCCTTATGATCGGCAGGTGGACCGGAAGAACCGGCGAGAAGCAAACCAAAAACAGCAGGAGTACCAGGAAAAAGCTGCTCAGAACAAAACAGCTCAAAAGACAACTCGGCAACGATACATGAGCCAGGGAGCCGATTCAACAGAAGATGCTCCAATCAGCCGCAGAGCCTATAAAAAAAGAAAACAGGAGGCCTCCCAGTCTTCACTGGTGGAAGAACATGCGGGCTCACCTCCTGCCGGCACCCTGAAAAGAGTACCTGTAGAAAACATATAAAAATTGTTTTAAAATAACTTGAAATTTAACGGTATAACTACGGGGC
>SL_8KL_010_SEDDRAFT_10000977_pt1 | contig 24764 bp, 18 predicted proteins | sample SodLakKL_010_SED_4_FD_11160 | JGI IMG/M metagenome (IMG submission 11160) | reverse complement strand
GGCAGCCAGATCAGGTCCTATGTTTTTCACCCCTATTCCCTGGTAAAAGATTTAAGGACCGGGCAGCAGGTGGGGAATATTCAGGGAGTTATGGACGGAGATCTGGAACCCTTCATTCATGCTTACCTGCAGTGGCAGACAGGGAGGAATGACTAATATGATTAAAAAGGTTCTGCTGATTGTGGTCCTGGTTATTATCGGAATTTTTGTTTTGAGCGAATTTTTAGTTCCTGAACATGCTGCCAGTGAGATCAGGACTGCCCTGGATGATTATTTTGACGAGTATTCGGACCTGGAATTAAAGGTGGGGGCCCGCCCTGCCTTGAAATTGCTGGATGGGAAAGCAGATTATCTGGAGTTCAGTGCCAGACGGGTCCGGGCCGAGGGACTTTATTTTGACGCCGTTTATGCCTATTTTACCGACCTGGAATTTCAGGATGATGAAATTATCGGGGAAATGAAGGCCCTGGAACTGGTGCTTCTGGCTGCTGATCTGAATGATTACCTGGTTGATTATGATATTGAGCTGCTCCTGGAGCCGGGCTCGGTGCGGGCTTTGACCCCGGTAGAAGTTTTTGGGCAGATAATGGAAATCAAGGTGCGGGGCAGTCTCAGCATCAGGGAAGAAAGGTACCTGGTTTTTTCTCCCGACAGTGTTATTCTGGAAGGACTGGAAATTCCCCGGGCCTGGCTGGATGATGTTTTAAAAGAAGTCCGGCTGGAAATTGACCTGGACCGTTTTCCGGTTCCTTTTCGGGTGGAAGAAGTTCACGTGGGTGAAGACAAATTACTTTTAAAGGCCGAGGATAATAATAATAATTGATTCCTGCAGGGCCGGTCAGGAGGGAATGCAGCTTGGGCAATTCCAGGTTACTCTGGTCAGTGTTATTAATTGCTTTCATAATTGCTCTTTTTCCCTATGCCGACCGCTGGGAGGTAGAACAGGCCAGCCGTGAGGTGCAGATAATCTGGGATGATCACGGGCTATTTCGGCTGGCCCAGAAGACGGAGCAGCCAATAGAAAAAATTCTGCAGGCCCTGGATTCTGGTGATCCTGCCCTGGCAGTCAGTCCCTGGACTCCGCGAAAAATGATGGAGCGGGGCCATATTTTTTTGTGGCCTGTTCTTTTTCCAGACCGGCCTGCCCCCATTCCCCGGGATTTTGCCAGGGGCTACCTGGAGGGTTTTACCGGCTATTATCTCTATCTCCCCGATGAAGAAAAAAAAGATTTCCTGTTTTCCCGCCTGCCCGATAAACTGCAGCCAGCGCCCCTGGCCGGAACAGATTTTTACTCAGTGCCCCCCGGGGAAAAAGATCTTCCTTTCCCCGAATATCCCCTGGGCTTCAATCAGGCAGACCTGGAGGCAATTAAAGCTACCAACCTGCCCATCGTCGCCCGGCCAAGTGCCCATCAGGAAGGGCCCCTTTCCGAACCCGAAGAAATTCTTAACAGTATCCCCCGCCTGGAGGGGCTCCTTTTTGAGGGAAACAAAGTCTGGGGTTATCCCGATGAACTGCCAGAAACAGCCGCTCTACTGGAAGGGTGGGACATTTACCTGGGATTTGTGGAACCTTTTCTGGCCCGTCAGAAGGGGATGCGGGACCTTGGTTTGCTGGAGGAAGACCGGGTTCTGCGGCTGCATAGTGCTCAACAGGGAGAAATGGACCGCCAGTCCCTGGAACGAATTGTGGCCCGCTATTTGCGGAGCATTAGAGAACGCAATGCTCGTCTACTGTACCTGCGGCCCATTCTTGCCGGAAATCCCGGAGATCTCCTGGATCAGAATCAACTGCTCCTGAATAACCTCCTGGAGGGCCTGCAGGAGGCGGGATATAGAATTGGGGAAGATGGTTATTTTCAACCCCTGCATCTTCCCGGGTGGATGGCTGTAGCGATCTGGACTGGNCTTATGGCCGGGGGAGTGCTGCTACTTAACCTGATCCTGCCGCGGTTCGCAAAGCTGGCCCCCATTCTTTTTATCCTGGGCTGGCTGTTGGGCTGGGGGGTTTTTATTCCCCAGTATAANTTTCTATTCCTGCAGGGNATCCTGCTGGGTGGAGCCCTGGTANTGCCTTTACTGCCNTTAATATGGGTCCTGGAGAAAAGGAAGGGCCCTTTCTGGCTGGACTGGCTTCTGATCGGTGGAGGTACTCTCCTGGGCACTTTCATTATTGGGGGACTGGGTGCCGACAGAACCCTTATTCTGGGCCTGGANGTTTTTAGGGGGGTTAAGGTAGCCCTGTTTTTGCCTCTACTGGTCCTGGCCTACTATTTATATTGGGATCAACTGGCGGGAAAATGGAAAAACGTGCGGCCTTCCCTGGCAGTTTTTGTCAGCATGGCTTTCCTGGCTGTGGCCCTGTTTTTTTACATTAATCGCTCCGGCAATTTTCCCCTGATTCCCGTTCCCCAGTGGGAAATTGCCTTCCGGGATTTTCTGGAACAGGTTTTTATCGTCCGGCCCCGCTTCAAAGAATTTTTGTGGGGGCATCCCCTGCTCCTGTTGGGCCTTTTTCTATACCGACAGAAAAAGTGGCCCTGGGTAGCCAGTCTGGCTCTCCTTCTTGGCAGTATGGGTCCCATTACCATGGTCAATTCTTTTACCCATTTCCACACCCCCCTCTGGGTCAGCCTCTGGCGCAGCATTATTGGTCTTTTGACCGGGGGAGGTCTGGGGTTGCTCCTGATCCTTTTTATCCGCTGGCTGCAGACTCCAGGCAGGAGGGCTGAAGGATGAAGAAGAAAATTGTTATTTCTGGATATTACGGGTTCAATAATCTGGGCGATGAAGCCATTCTGCATGCCCTGCTGCAGGAAATCAGGAACTGGGAGGAAGACCTGGAAATCCTGGTGCTGTCGGGGGATCCCGATTTTACCTCCCGCACCCATGGGGTGGCCGGGGCTCAGCGCTGGCCCCTATCCCGGGTGAAAGAAGCCCTGGAGAACTGCGATATTTTCCTGACCGGGGGGGGCAGCCTGCTCCAGGATAAGACCGGCTTCAAATCAATACCCTATTACCTGGGGTTAACCGATCTGGCCCGGAGAAAAGGAGCCCGCAATGCCCTTATTTGCTGTGGGATAGGACCGATTTCCCGCCCCTATTTAAAATGGTTTGCCCGCTGGCAACTGGAAAAAATGGATTTTTTATCGGTGCGAGACAGTTTTTCCCGGGAACTTTTGCAAACAATTGGAGTGCAGCAGGAGCCCCATCTTATCCCCGACCCGGTTTTTCTCCTGCATAACACCAATACCGGTGGAGAAGGGGAATTGTCCTCCCCCAGGCCCCGGATAATCATAGCCCCGCGCAGCCTGCCCGGGGCAGTCGGTTTGAACCTGGATCCCTGGATCGATTTATGCACCCGCCTCCAGCAGGATCTGGAAGGGGAAGTGGTTTTATGGCCCCTCCATTCCGGAGAGGATCGAGAGCTGTGCAGGGCAATTTCTTCTCACCTCCAGGGTATTACAGTTATGGAAAACAGCTATTCAATTCCCCGCTACCTGGAAATGCTGCAGGCAGCAGATTTAATTATCGGGGTCAGGCTGCATGCCCTTATTATGGGAGCAGTTTCTGGAGCCAGCCTCCTGGGGATTTCTTATGATCCCAAGGTAAAATCACTGCTGGAGGATCTGGGGCTTTCTTCCGACCTGGAGCTGGATAATTTCTCCCCGGAGGAGGTAGCTGTCAGGGCCGGGAAAATTTTAAGGGGGGACTGTGAGGAGCAGGAGCAGCTTCCCTCCCGGGTTGCTTCCCTGGGAAAAAAAAGCCGGCAGGGAATGCAATTGCTGCGGGATTTTGTGAGGAGGGACCCCCATGGCTGATTCACTGGAAATAATGGGTATTCCGGTCCATGCCAGGACTTTGATTGATTCCCGGGACCGGGTGCTGTCTTTCCTGGAGGAGGGGGGCAATCCCCGGGCTGTTTTCAGCATTAATCCAGAAATAATAATGGCTGCCCGCCAGGACCGGGAACTTATGGAGCTTTTGCAACAGGGTAATTTCAATCTGCCCGATGGAATGGGAATTGTATGGGGTGGACGCTGGCTGGGTTACCGGATTCCGGAAAGGGTTGCCGGTTACGACCTGATCCGGGAAATCATCCCTCTCTGCTCCCGGAGGGGCTTTCGGGTTTTCCTGCTGGGAGGAGAGCCGGGGGTTGCTGCCGGGGCGGCCCGGAACTTAAGCCAGGAGTTCCCCGGCCTTAATATTGTTGGTACCCAGCATGGATTTTTTTCCCGAGAAGAGGAGGATAATATCCGGGACAATCTGCGGGAAGCCCGGCCTGACCTCTTAGTTGTAGGAATGGGTTTTCCCCGCCAGGAACAGTTTATCCGGGATAATGCCCTTCTCCTGGGTATTCCAGTGAGCATCGCTGTAGGGGGGACCCTGGATGTCCTGGCGGGAAGAAAAAAGAGAGCCCCCCGCGTTTTACAGCGGATAGGGTTAGAGTGGTTTTACCGTATTGTTTCCCTGGGGCGCTGGGATCGCTTTTTATCCCTGTTGAGCTTTGGCTGGTTGATTATCCGGGAAAAGTTTAAAAGGGGGGCTGCAGATGCGTAAATTTTTTTCTTTTTTTATGGAATTATTAATGATTACTGTGGGCTGCTTGATTACCGCGGGAGCCCTCCTTGTTTTTTTAATTCCCAATAAAATTGCTGCGGGAGGGGCCAGTGGACTGGCCACCATTATTTTCCACGTCTGGGGCCTCCCTGTGGGGGCAGTTATACTACTGATTAATGTGCCCCTCTTTGGAGCCGGGCTTTTTTTATGGGGCTGGCAGATGGGCTGGCGCACCCTATACGCCACCCTTTTATTGAGCGTTGCCCTGGATACCCTGGCTCCCTACCTGGAACCGGTAACCCACGACCCCCTGCTGGCATCCCTCTATGGAGGCATTGTGTCCGGGCTGGGGATGGGGCTGGTTTTTCGGGCCCGGGGAACGACTGGAGGGACCGACCTGGCCGCCCGGATAATTAATCATTTTACCGGGCTTTCCCTGGGTCAGGGTTTGATCCTGGTGGACGGCCTGATTGTGGCTGCCGCAGGCCTGGTTTTCAGCGCCGAACTGGCTCTTTATGCTGCCATTTCCATTTTTGTCCTGGGCCGTTCCATTGACCTGGTGCAGGAAGGCCTGGGCCTGGCCAAGGCAGCATTGATAGTGACTGACCGTAAAAAAGAAGTGCAGGAACAGATTATTGAACGGCTGGGACGGGGTATTACTGGAATCAGGGCCACCGGGGGCTATACGGGGCGGGAAAAGGATGTCCTGATCTGCGTAATTTCCCGGACCGAAATTTCCAGGCTCAAGAGACTGGTCCAGCTGGTTGATCCCCGGGCCTTTGTTATTATAACTGCGGCCAGTGAAGTTCTGGGAGAGGGCTTTAAAGAAGACTGGAAAAATGTATAGAGGATTAAGGGTCCCCTTATAGAAGTAGTTTTTAGAAACCTACATTAAGGTTGGTGATAGTAATGCGTATGCAAATAATGGTTTGTTTGTTGGCCCTGATTCTGGCGGCCGGAATGATTTCTTCCCCGGAGGTGCAGGCTTCTGAAAGGCGTATCTATATGCTGGAGTACGCCTATCAATATATTAACCACTACTATGTGGAAGAGGTTTCAGCCCAGGACCTGGCCCAGGGGGCCATTGATGGCAGCAGGGAGATCCTTGAAGAATATAAAGAGGATTTAACTGACGAAGAATGGGAACAGTTGCTGGATAAACTGGATAATTCTCCTCCCTCCCGGTCACCGTTCAAGGGAGTGGAAGACCTGTACATGCTGGTCCTGGAAGATTACCGTGATATTATCGACCCCGATGAATTGATTGAAGGGGCCCTGGCCGGTATGATGGAAGCCCTGGACATCTATTCCGCCTATATGAATCCCGAACGCTATAAAGAGATGCAGGAGGAGATGGAAGGAGAATACGGGGGCATTGGAGTTTTGATTACCCTGCGGGAGGATCGGGCTACCGTAGTTGAGGCCTTTGCGGAAACCCCTGGGTACCAGGCCGGTCTCCAGTCGGGAGATGTAATCAAGAAAGTTGACGGAGTTTCAACGGAAAATATGGTGCTCAACGATGTTTCCAGTCGGATCAGGGGGCCCCGGGGCACCCAGGTGGAGCTGACCATTTATCGGCCCACGGAAGAAAAAGAATTTGTGGTAGAGATTACCCGTGAAACAATTGAAATGCCCAATGTAGAGGGAGAAATTGTTAACAAAAATATCGGTTTGATCTCAGTAATGCAGTTCATGGAAAGAACCGGAGAAAAAGTGGCCGGAGAGATATATGAATTAAAAGAACAGGGAGCGGAAAAATTTATTCTCGATCTCCGGGGCAATCCCGGGGGGCTCCTGAAGGAAGCGGTTAAAGTGGCCAGCCTGTTTATGCCGGCCGGACCCGTGGTTCATGTTGCAGACCGATCAGGAATTCAGGAAGTTCTGGAAACCGTCCCCCATTATACGCCTCTGGATCTGCCCCTGGTGGTTCTGGTGGATATGGGTAGTGCCAGCGGTTCGGAGATTGTTGCCGCCGGTATACAGGAAAAAGGAGTGGGGACCCTGCTGGGAGAAACCACCTTTGGCAAGGCCACGGTTCAATCCATTCTGCCCCTGCCCGATGGATCTGCCCTGCGTTTGACCACCGCCCGCTATTATACTGCTGAACAAAACTTTATCCACGAAGATGGCGTTAAACCAGATATAGAAGTAGAACCGGGAGAAGAACTGGATGAAGATCCTCAACTGGAGGAGGCCATAGAATTCCTCACCGGGAAATAGAAAATTAAACAGGAGGTGGATCCGGTGCGGATAGCTTTTTTCAGTGAGAGCTACTTCCCCTATATCAGCGGGGTGGTTCGCTCCATTGATCTGTTTAGCCGGGAATTGAGGCGCCGGGGGCACGAAGTCTATATTTTTGCTCCTGATTATCATAACAGCCGGAAAGAAGATTTTGTTTATCGATTTCCTTCGGTGCCCACTCCCAATGCACCGGGTTTCCGGTTGCCCATACCCTATATGCCCAAGCTAACCGAAACTATCAGTAACCTGGACCTGGATATTATTCATACCCATTCTCCGTTTCTGATGGGGCGCCTTTCTTCGGCAATGGCCAAAAAGCTCAATCTGCCCCTGGTGTTCACCTATCACACCAAGTATGAGCAGTATGTTCATTATGTCCCCTTTGCCCGCAAAACTGCCCGCCGGGTAACAATCAGGCTGACCCGGGACTTCTGTCAGAAAGTGGATGCGGTTATTACTCCTTCAGAATATATGTACAAAATCCTGGAGCGAGAAGGTATCACCACACCCATGGAAGTAATTCCTACCGGAGTTGAGCTGGAAAAATTTGCTGCCGGCAGCCGCAGCTGGCTGCGGCGCCGCTATCGCTTTCAGCCCCAGGATCAGATTCTCCTGTACGTGGGGCGTCTGGGCGAAGAGAAAAACCTGCCCTTTTTACTGGAGGTTGTCCGGGAAATTATGCTCCGCCAGCCGGACCTTTACCTGCTTCTGGTAGGAGGGGGCCCGGATGAAGAAGAATTTCGACGATTGGTGGATGAATGGGACCTGGAGCACCGGATTATTTTTACCGGACTGGTTAATCCCCGCAAGGTTATTGATTACTACCTGGGGGCGGATATTTTTGTTTTTCCCTCGGTGATTGAAACCCAGGGCCTGGTAATCCTGGAGGCCATGGCCGCCGGCCTGCCGGTGGTGGCCATGAACCGGGAGGGGCCTTCTTCTGTAGTTAACTCGGGTGAAGATGGCATCCTGGTTCAACCCAATAAAGATAGTTTCAAGCAGGGCCTGCAGGATCTTCTGCAGGACCCGGGCCGCAGGGAAGAAATGGCGGTCCAGGCCCGAAAAAAAGCCGCGGCCCTTTCCTCGGTGGAAATGGCCGCCCGGCTGGAGACGCTTTATCAGGAACTATTAGCAGCTAAGCAAACCTGAGTTAGAAAATTGAGGAGCCAGGGTAGCTACTGGCTCTTTTTTTTCCCCAATATTATTTGCCAGGAAGAAATTTTTGAGTTATAATTAAGCAGAACATATGTCCGCAATCGGGGAGGGAAACAGGTGGGTGTTTTTAACTTGAGATCAGAAATGGAACCCCGGGGAGATCAGCCCGGGGCTATTGAACAGTTGACCGAGGGCTTTAAAGGGGGTGCAGCAGGGCAAACCCTGCTGGGGGTAACCGGTTCGGGAAAAACATTTACCATGGCCCACACCATTGCCCGGCTGGATAAGCCCGCCCTGATAATAGCTCATAATAAAACCCTTGCTGCCCAGCTCTGCAGTGAATTCCGGGAGTTTTTCCCGGACAATGCCGTGGAGTTTTTTGTCTCCTACTATGACTATTATCAACCCGAAGCCTACATTCCCCAGTCGGACACCTATATAGAAAAAGACGCCACGGTTAATGAGGATATTGAACGTTTGCGCCTGGCTGCAACTTCTTCCCTCCTGGAAAGGCGGGATGTAGTAATCGTGGCCTCGGTTTCCTGTATATATGGATTGGGCTCACCTGCTGATTACCTGGATCTGCGCTGTGACCTGGCCCGGGGCATGGAAAAAAGCCGGGAGCAGATTTTACGGCAGCTGACCATTATGCAGTATTCCCGTAATGACCTTGATCTGACCTACGGGCGTTTTCGGGCCCGGGGTGATACCCTGGAGGTTTTCCCTGCCTATGACAGCCGGGCGGTCCGGGTGGAACTGTTCGGGGATGAGATTGAACGCCTGGTTCGGGTGGATACCCTGACCGGGGAGGTCCTGGAGGAACTGGAGCAGATAACTATCTATCCCGCCTCCCACTTTGTTACCCCGGAAGAGAAAACCAAAAGGGCCATTCAAACCATTGAACAGGAACTGGAGGAAAGGCTGGCTGAGCTGAAAGAACAGGATAAACTCCTGGAAGCCCAGCGCCTGGAACAGAGAACCCGTTATGATATGGAAATGCTGGAGCAGATGGGTTTTTGCACCGGAATTGAAAACTATTCCCGGCACCTGGCCGGAAGGCCGCCGGGCAGCCGCCCCCATACCCTCCTTGATTATTTTCCCGACAATGATTTCCTGGTCATTATTGATGAATCCCATATGACCATTCCCCAGATCGGGGGAATGCATGCCGGGGACCGCTCCCGTAAAGAAAAACTGGTGGAGCACGGGTTCCGACTGCCCTCGGCCCTGGATAACCGGCCCCTTAATTTCCAGGAGTTTGCCCGGCTGGTTCCCCAGGCCATGTATGTTTCGGCCACCCCCGGGCCCTATGAAGAAAAAAACAGCAAGCGGGTGGTGGAGCAAATTATCCGGCCCACCGGGCTGGTTGATCCTGAAGTTCAGGTTCGGCCCGTAACCGGCCAGGTAGAAGACCTCTATTCGGAAATTGAGGAGGTAACGGGTCGGGGAGAACGGGTCCTGATAACTACCCTGACCAAGAGAATGGCCGAGGATTTAACCGAATACCTGGCAGATATGGGAATTAAGGTGCGGTACCTGCACTCGGAAATAGATACCCTGGAACGGCTGGAAATTATTCGCGATCTGCGCCTGGGGGAATTTGATGTCCTGGTGGGTATTAATCTCCTGCGAGAAGGGCTGGACCTGCCCGAAGTGGCCCTGGTCGCCATTCTGGATGCAGATCGGGAAGGCTATCTCCGCTCGGAAAGGGCCCTGATCCAGACTATCGGGCGGGCTGCCCGTAATGTGCGGGGTCGGGTGCTGATGTATGCTGACCGGATTACCGATTCCATGCAGGGAGCTATTGATGAAACTGAACGCCGGCGCCACAAGCAGAAGGCGTTTAATGAAAAGCATGGAATTGAGCCCCGGTCCATAGTCAAGGCGGTGCGGGAGGTAATCCGCCCGGTGGACATGGTTGCCGATAAGTTACGGGAGGACCGGGAATATGCAGTTGAAGAGGGTAAAAAACGCAGCCCCCGGGAAATCAGGGCCATGATTGTAGAACTGGAAAAAGAGATGAAAGAAGCGGCAGACCGGTTGGAGTTTGAACTGGCTGCCCAGATAAGAGATGAAATAAAAGAACTGGAACAGGAGCTGACTGCCAATGAAGTCGGGTAAAGAAAACCTGATAATCCGGGGAGCCGGAGAGCACAACCTCAAAGATATTGACGTGGTTATTCCCCGCAATCAACTGGTAGTAATAACCGGAATCAGCGGCTCGGGAAAAACAACCCTGGCTTTTGATACCATTTATGCCGAGGGACAGCGCCGCTACGTTGAGTCCCTTTCCGCTTATGCCCGGCAGTTCCTGGGTCAGATGGAAAAACCCCGGGTGGACTATATAGAAGGTTTATCCCCGGCGATTTCCATTGATCAAAAAACCACCCACCGCAATCCCCGCTCTACCGTGGGGACGGTTACCGAGATCTACGACTACCTGCGTCTTCTATTTGCCCGCATCGGCCGGCCCCACTGCCCCGAATGTGGGGACCCCATTTCTTCCCAGTCCCTGGATGAAATGGTAGATCGGATTCTGGGCTGGCCGGAAAAAACCCGAATTCAACTCCTGGCACCCCTGGTGCGGGGGCGCAAGGGTGAGCATCAACAGGTCCTGGACCTGGCCCGAAGGGAGGGATTTGTTCGGGCTAGGATTGATGGAACCGTTTATTCCCTGGATGAAGAAATAAAGCTGGAAAAGAATAAAAAGCATACCATCGAAGTTGTGGTGGATCGGTTGATAATCAAAGGGGGTATTCGGGAACGGCTGGCCGATTCCCTGGAAACCACACTGCAGATGGGACAGGGCATTGCCGTGGTGGACAGGGAGGGCAGCGAAGACATTACCTTGAGTGAGAAATTTGCCTGTATTCAATGCGGCATTAATATTGAAGAATTGACCCCCCGCCTTTTTTCCTTTAACAGTCCTTACGGAGCCTGCAATTATTGTGATGGCCTGGGAGAAATGCATGAATTTTCCCCCGACCTGGTGCTGGATATGGATCTGTCCCTGGAGCAGGGAGCTATCCGCCCCTGGCGCAACTCTTCCAGCCGCTACCTGCAGCAACTGCAGGCGGCAGCTGCCTCTGCCCTGGGAATATCGGAGAAAACCCCCCTGAAGGACTTACCGGAGGAAATAATCGACAAATTACTCTACGGCATCGAAGAAAAGGTTAAGTTTCGTTACACCAACCGCTGGGGACGGACCCGGCAGCATAACACCTATTTTCGGGGCATAATTAATTATCTGCGGCGCAGACTCGATGAAACCGGTTCAGACGGGGTTAAGGATAACCTGGAGCGGTTCATGGAAATAAACCCCTGTCCCCGCTGCCGGGGGGAACGGCTGCGGCCGGAAGCCCTGGCGGTAAAAGTAGGGGGCCGATCAATAATTGATATTACCCGGCTGGCAGTGGAACGGGGCCATGAATTTTTTGATCAACTGGAGCTCACCTCCCGGGAGGCAATGATCGGGCAGGAAATTATCAAGGAAATCAAGGCCCGCCTTTCTTTTCTCCTGAATGTAGGCCTGGAATACCTGACCCTGAGCCGCAGGGCGGGAACCCTTTCCGGAGGAGAAGCGCAGCGGATTCGCCTGGCTACCCAGATTGGGTCCCAGCTGGTTGGAGTTCTCTATATTCTGGATGAACCCTCAATAGGATTACATCAGAGGGATAATAATCGGCTGATCAATATGCTTAAAGAACTGCGGGACCTGGGTAATACGGTTATTATTGTCGAACATGATGAGGAAACAATCCGCTCCGCAGACCATGTTATTGACATTGGCCCCGGAGCCGGCCGCCACGGGGGGGAAATAGTTGCCCAGGGCACACCGGATCAGATTGCCCGCAACAGGGCGTCCCTGACCGGGGATTACCTGGCCGGTCGGGCCAGTATACCCGTTCCCGAAGAAAGATATCTTCCCAATGAGAAATTCCTGGAGGTGAAAGGAGCTCGCCAGCATAACCTGAAAAATATTGACGTGGCCATTCCCCTGGGGACCTTCACCTGTATAACCGGGGTTTCCGGATCCGGAAAATCGACCCTGATCAATGAAATTATGCACCGGGCCCTGATGCGTCATTTCTATAATTCCCTGGAGAGGCCCGGGGATCATGACTGCATTAACGGCCTGGAACACCTGGACAAAGTGGTCACAATTGATCAGTCCCCCATTGGTCGAACCCCCCGCTCCAATCCCGCCACCTATACCAAGGTTTTTGACCATATCCGGGAACTTTTTTCCCAGACCCCTGAAGCTCGCCGCCGGGGCTATAATAAGGGGCGGTTCAGTTTTAATGTTAAGGGGGGGCGCTGTGAGGCCTGCCGGGGTGATGGGATAATAAAAATAGAGATGCATTTTCTTCCCGATATTTATGTCCCCTGCGAGGTCTGTCGGGGAGCCCGCTACAATCGGGAAACACTGGAAATAAAATACCGGGGCCGGAATATTGCCCAGGTCCTGGATATGATAGTTGAGGAGGCCCTGGAGTTCTTCAGCAATATTCCTCCCATTAAAAGACGGCTCCAGACCATGAACGATGTGGGGCTGGGATATATCCGCCTGGGCCAGCCCGCTACCACCCTCTCCGGGGGTGAAGCCCAGCGGGTAAAGATTTCTTCTGAGCTCTGCAAGAAAAGTACCGGCCGCACCTTTTATATCCTGGATGAACCCACAACCGGGCTCCATTTTGCGGATATCAAAAATCTCCTGGCTGTTCTCTACCGACTGCGGGAAGGGGGCAACACGGTAGTGGTGATTGAACACAACCTGGATGTAATTAAAAGTGCAGATTACCTGGTTGATCTGGGTCCCGAGGGGGGAGAAAAAGGAGGTTATGTAATTGCCCGGGGCACACCAGAGGAGGTGGCCGGGGTGGAAAACTCCTATACCGGGCAGTTCTTACGCCGGATGCTCAACCCTGATCAAACTGGAGCGGAGGCGGGGAGTTAATTTAAAGTTTCCTGACTCCGCTGTCGGGGTAGGGTAATTATATTATTTAGAGGCAAAAAGATTGCTGAGTGGGAAAAGAGGGCAGGAAAATTACCGGGGGGGAAGAAAAGGTAGTTAAACTGGAAAAAAGCGGGTGGAATAATGAAGTTGAGTGAAATGTTTACTAAAAAAGAAAAAAAGCGCTTTAACCGCTGGTTTGCCGATAAACGGCGGGAAGCAATAAAAACTGGTTTTATCCTGGGCTTGCATTTTTTCCTGGGCTTTCTTTTAGGCTGGTTTTTATTTTTCGGACCCCTGGAAGTGGATAACGCCATAATTCAATTTTTGGGTGGGCTGCTCCTGGGTATTATAAATCTGTCTCTGGCGGCCCGGCAGAAGATTTTTTCTATTATCGGCCGCAAAAAGGAAGCAGCCCAGCTGGCAACAAGACTGCGACTGGGTCGCCGGGGAATAATTGGAGCCCTGCTTTTGATTATTATTGTGCAGCTCTATCTCCTGGGAATCTTCGCCCCCCTACGCCAGGCTTCCGAAACCAATTTTAATCGGATGCTGCGGGTATTGGAGTCCAATTATGCCTATGAGGTGGACTGGGATCAACTGGAGGAGCAGTACCGCCCCCGATTTGCTGAAGCCAGTTTCCCTGATGAATTTTATCCCCTGGCCCGGGAATTTGTGGCTGAATTAAATGATCCGGGGACGGCGATTTTTAGTGAACACCTGCCCCCGGAAAAAAGGTGGCTGGGCCTGGTTCGGAAAATTGAAGGGGAGCCAATTGTTTTCTGGGTCCGCCCTGGGGCGGACTATGAGGGACTGGAACCCGGAACCCGGATAATTGAGCGGGATGGCCAGGAAATTAGTGATTTTGTCCAGGAACTCCCTCATCATGAAGTCCGGGCTTTTACGCCACACCTGGAGGAATATAATCGCTATTCCCGGGTTTTAACCCTGGAACCCGAGGAGGAGATCGAGCTGATCTATGAAACCCCCGCGGGAGAAATTATAGAGACAACGGTGGGCTGGGACGAAGAGTATTATGCCCAAAACGAGGAGCCGGAGCTTCTGGTGGAAGAGTTATCCGATGCAGCAGTCCTGATTGAAGTTAAAACCTTTTTCACCCAGCTGGCTCCCGATTTGTTGAACAGGTTTGAGGAGGCCCTCAATGAATACCGGGATCGGGAGTATCTGATCCTGGATCTGCGGGAGAATAGAGGGGGCAGTCACTACCTGGCTGAACTGCTGGCGGGCTGTTTTTTCGAGGAAGAATTCCACTATGGCCACGAGTATTATCCATCCCGCCTGCCCCACAAGGCCTGGCGAACCAGCTTTTCTTATGATATCCAGCCCCGGGAACCCCATTTTGCCGGGGAGGTGTTTATCCTGACCGATACCATTAATATTGGTACTGCAGAGTTATTTCTGGCTGCTTTAAAGGACAGCGGCCGGGCCCAGCTGCTGGGTTTAACCACCGGGGGAACGGCCGGTGAAGCCCTGTCAGCCCGCCTTTCTGATGGTCAGATAAACTATTCTTTCGGTGATTTCCACCGCAGAGAGGGAACCCCCATCAGCGGTAAGGGACTGGAGCCCCACTATGAAGTGGAGTGGCAGCGGGACCACCTAATTGAAGGGGTGGACCCCTATCGGGAAGCCCTCCAGGAAATCCTGGACCTGGACCTGGACTGAAGAATTATTTTTTTAACGCCCGGGGCTTTTAGCCTGCGGGCGTTTTTATACCCGGAGCAAATTGCCGGATTAAAGAGGGATTTCAGGAATAATAATAAAAAGGGGGTAAATTTTTTTCAGAAGAAGGGGAAAAAAGGAAGGAAAATTTTAATTTCCATTGAAACCTTATAGTAAATATTAACTATTACTTTATTTAGGGGGCCATAAAAAATGCAGGAAGTTGTAAAAAAAATAAGGGAAAAGGCCAGGGACTATGAACCGGATATGGTTAAATTCCTGCGGGATATTATAGCCATACCCAGTGAGAGCTGTCAGGAGAAGGAAGTGGTGCAGAGGATAAAAGCGGAAATGGAGAAAGTTGGCTTTGATCAGGTGCAGATCGATCCCATGGGTAATATCCTGGGGCGGGTAGGTTCCGGTTCCCGGATAATTGCCTATGATGCCCACATTGACTGTGTGGGAGTGGGTAATCCCGATGAATGGCAGTGGGACCCTTTTCAGGGCAAAATGGAGGATGGAGTGATCTATGGCCGGGGGGCCTGTGATCAAAAAAGCGGCATGGCCGCCATGGTCTATGCCGGGAAGGTTATCAAGGATCTGGATCTGCATGAGGATTTCACCTTGTATTTCGTGGGGACGGTGCAGGAAGAAGACTGTGATGGATTGTGCTGGCAGTACATTGTGCGGGAAGGGGGCCTTAAGCCGGAATTCGTGGTAATAACCGAGCCCACCAACCTGAACATATACCGGGGGCAGCGGGGTCGCATGGAGATGAAGATTATTACTGAAGGCATCTCCTGTCACGGCAGTGCCCCGGAGCGGGGAGTTAATTCAATATACCGGATGGCCCCCATTATTCAGGGTATCAAGGAACTGAATACCCGCCTGCATGAGGATGAATTCCTGGGGCGGGGAACCGTGGCCCTGACCCATATTACCAATGAAACTCCCAGCCTCAATGCCATTCCCAATCAGACCGTTTCCTACCTGGATCGACGGCTGACCGATGGGGAAGACAAGGAACTGGCGATCAGTCAGGTCCGGGAGGTAATAGAAAATACCGATAGTGATGCCCGGATAGAAATGCTCCATTACAATACTCCCAGCTATACCGGGCTGGTATATCCTACTGAGAAATATTATCCCACCTGGGTGGTTCCCCCGGGACACCCGGTAATTGGGAGTGCAACCACGGCTTTTAAGGACCTGTTTGAACGGGAGCCCCTGGTCGATAAATGGAATTTCAGCACCAACGGTGTGGCCATTATGGGACTTCTGGATATTCCCTGCCTGGGCTTTGGACCGGGCAATGAAATATATGCCCACACCGTCAATGATCAGGTCCCCGTAGAAGACCTGTGGCAGGCTGCTGCTTTTTATGCTCATTTACCCCATACAGTATAGGGGAAAAATATGGAGGTGTTGCAATGAATACTTTATTAAGAGGAAAAGATTTAATTACCACCCAGGACTGGAGTATGGATCAACTGGAAACTGTTTTCGAGGTTTCTCGCGATCTGAAGCGCAAATTTGCCCAGAATGAATACACCGATCACATTCTGCGGGCCCAGACTCTGTTTATGCTTTTTTTCGAGCAGTCCACCCGGACCCGTAATTCCATTGAAGCGGGAATGACCCAACTGGGGGGACATGCCCATGACCTTACTCCGGAAAAACTGCAGATTTCCCACGGAGAGGTGGCCATTGATACTGCCAAGGTTCTGACCCGGTTCGGGCACGGTATTGCCATCCGTAACTGTGATTATGGAATAGGCAACCGTTACCTGCAGACCGTTGCTGACAATTCAGAAATCCCGGTGATCAATATGCAGGATGATTATTATCATCCCCTGCAGGGTCTGGCCGACCTGATGACCATTCGGGAAAAGCTGGGAGATCTCCGGGGGGTAAAGGTAACTATTTCCTGGGCTTATGCTACCAGTCATGCCAAGCCCCTGTCCGTGCCCCAGACCCAGGCCCTCCTATTTTCCCGGTACGGCATGGACCTGACCTTTGCCTATCCACCGGAATTTCCCCTGATGGACTCCTTTATGAATCAGGCCCGGGAAAACGCAGCAAACAGCGGAGGGAAACTGCAGATAACCCATGATATGGATGAGGCGTTTGAGGGAGCTCATATTGTTATTCCCAAGAGCTGGGGAGGCTTTATGGGGGTTGATGATCCCCTGAGTGAAGAAGGCCGGGCCCGGATGAAGGAAAACCTGGAAAAGAATAAGGACTGGATCTGTGATGAGCGGCGGATGGCCCTGGCTGATCCGGAAGCCTTCTACATGCATGCCCTCCCTGCAGACCGGGGCAATGAAGTCACTGACCCCGTTATTGACGGGCCCCAGTCTATAGTTTATGACGAAGCGGAAAACCGCCTGCACACCGCCAAGGCCATTATGGCCCTGACCATGGGAGGTAGACCATGAAAATAGATTTAACTGTAAATAGAGAGGGTAGAAAAAATGCTGTGGAAAGGGCCCGGGAAACGGGAGTAATAATTCCCACCCTGGCCCAGCAGAAAAATCCGGAACTCATCCCTGATTCCATAAAAGAAAAACTCAAAGGAGTGGGACTCTGGGATGTGGACAGCCTGAACCTGTTCCGGATTACCTGGAAAAACGAACCCCGGGAGCAGGGTGGTCTTTTCGGGGGAGTAAATTATGTGGAACTCCCCCCGGAATTAACTGGAGTTAAGGCCCGGATTATCGGGCTGGTGGGAAAATGGTTTCCCACCGGGGCCCACAAGGTAGGAGCCACCTTTGGCTGTCTGGTGCCCCGCCTGATTACCGGCCAGTTTGATCCCACCCGGGAAAAAGCTGTATGGCCTTCCACCGGCAACTACTGTCGGGGAGGAGCCTACAACGCGCAGCTCCTGGGCTGTGAATCCATTGCCATTTTGCCCGAGGGCATGAGCAAGGAGCGTTTTGAATGGCTGTCCCGGATGGCCGGGGAAGTAATTGCCACCGCGGGCACAGAAAGTAATGTTAAGGAAATATTTGATAAATGCTGGGAATTGCGCCGGACCCGGGATAATGTGGTTATCTTCAATCAGTTCGAGGAAATGGGTAATCATCTCTGGCATTATGAAATTACCGGCAATGCCATGGCCGAAGTCCTGGAGGGGGAAATGGCGCCGGGGGACCGCCTGGCCGGGATTTTCCTGACTACCGGTTCTGCGGGGACCATGGGTGCCGGAGAATTTCTTAAAGAAATCCATCCCCATAGTAAGCTGGCTGTAGGGGAAGCCCTGCAGTGCCCCACCCTGCTGCAGAATGGTTATGGGGATCACCGGCTGGAGGGGATCGGGGACAAGCATGTGCCCTGGATTCACAATGCCCGCAATACTGACATGGTAGTGGGAGTCGATGATAATGATGTTATGGCTGCGGTCCGGCTTTTCAACGAAGAAGAAGGTCAGCACTACCTGGCCCGGGAGGGTATTGCCCCGGAGATAATTGACAAACTGCCCCTGCTGGGGGTATCCAGTGTGGCCAACCTGGCCGGGGCAATAAAAATGGCCCACTATTATGAGCTGGATGAAAAGGATATAATAATGACCGTTTTTACCGATTCCATGGAGCTTTATGGGTCCCGCCTGGAGGAAATGAGGCAGAAACAGGGTGAATTCGATACCGAAGCGGCAGCAATTGCTTTCCACCGCAACCTGCAGGGGCTGGGTCCGGATTACCTGGAAGAACTGACCTTTACCGGCCGTAAAAGGATCCATCAGCTCAAGTATTTCACCTGGATTGAACAGCAGGGCCGGGAACTGGAAGAACTCAATGCCCAGTGGTACGACTATGACACTTACTGGAATGCCTTCCGCCGGCAGGCGGAGGAGATTGATCAGGCCATCGAGGAATTCAATAAGGAAACAGGACTACAATAAGGGAAGGGGAACAATATGCGGTACGTTAAGGGTTTGGTCTGCATTTCCTGTCAGAAAAACTATGCCCCCGAACCGGACCGTTACCTGTGTTCTTCCTGCGGGGAGAACGGTCTGCTGGANGTAGAATACGATTATTCCCTGCTGCAGTCGGAGTGGTCCCNGGAACAGCTGCAGTCCAGCACTGCTCCCGGGCACTGGAGGTACCTGCCCCTGTTACCGGTAGATCCGGCTACCCCCCGCCCGCCCCTGCGGGTAGGGGGGACGCCCCTTTATCATAACCGGGCTCTGGGGGAGGAACTGGGGCTGCAGGAAATAATTATCAAGGATGAGGGTTTAAACCCCACCGCCTCTTTAAAAGACCGGGCCTCCTCCCTGGCTGTGGTTAAAGCCCGGGAAGCAGGAAACAATACCATCTCCTGCTCCTCTACGGGCAATGCTGCTTCTTCCCTGGCCGGCAGCGCTGCTGCTTCGGGCCTTAAAGCGGTAATATTTGTTCCCGAGAGGGCACCGGGGGGTAAGGTGGCCCAGCTGATGATATTTGGAGCCCGCGTTATTTCAGTTCAGGGCAGCTACAGTGATACCTATGAGCTTTCAGCAGCCTCCATTGACCGCTGGCACTGGTATAATCGCAATGCCGCGATTAATCCCTACCTGATGGAGGGCAAGAAAACCGCGGTCCTGGAGCTGGCCGAGCAGCTCAACTGGCAGATGCCCGACTGGATTGTTCTGACCGTAGGGGACGGCTGTACCATTGCTGGAGCCGGTAAGGCTCTGCAGGATCTCCGGGAACTTGATTTTATAACCCGAAAACCCCGCCTCCTGGGAGTTCAGGCCGCAGGTTGTGCCCCCATAACCCGGGCCTGGCAGCAGGAAGCGGAACTGCAGGTCTGTGCCGAAGATTCCCTGGCCGACAGTATTGCGGTGGGCAATCCCCGCAACTGGAAAAAGGCAGTAAGAGCGGTCCGGGACAGCGGCGGCATAATGATTAACGTGGAGGACGAGGAAATCCTGGAAATGATGAAACTTCTGGGACGTAAAAGTGGAATTTTTGGCGAACCGGCAGGGGTGGCCGGGCTGGCCGGTATCCGGCGGGCAGTAAAGGCCGGTATCATCCAGCCCCGGGAGAAAGTGGCAGTAATAATAACCGGAAATGGGCTCAAAGATATTGATAGTGCCAGGCAGGCAGCGGGTGAACCCTACAGCCTGGCCCCGGAAATTGAGGCGATGGAGGAAGTAGTTTGCAAGGAGGGGCTGGATTAAAGATGAAAAATGAGCGTCTGGGGGAAAAGATAAGGGAAAAGAGACGGGAAAAAGGAATGAGCCTGCAGGAGGTCAGTAAGAAAATAGGGAAAACCTCCAGCTTCTTATCCCAGGTGGAACGCAACCTGGTGGAACCTTCAATCACTTCCCTGCGGGAAATTGCAGGGGTACTGGAGGTCCCCATCTTCTACTTCCTTATTGATTCTCCGGAATATGATCCGGTGGTTCGGCGAGATAAAAGGAAAGCCCTGCGTTTTCCAGAATATGAGTTAACCTTTGAGCTTCTCTCACCTGATCTCAATCGCAAGATGGAGATCCTGGAGGGCCGGATCCCCCCCGGATCCTGTACCTGTCCCGAACCACTGGCCCACAACGGAGAGGAGTGTACCCTGGTTCTGCAGGGCACAATGAAAATACAGGTTGGAGACCGGGAATATTTACTGGAGGAGGGAGACAGTATCTATTATTATGCCTCCATCCCCCACCGGATAGTCAATGTGGGCAGTGAAGAGCTGGTTTTTGTTTCTTCGATTACACCTCCTCACTTTTAAAGGAAAGGATGCCGGATATGCTTTTTAAAAGGGGAAAACTGGCTGATGGAAAAGATGTCAGGGAGGGAGACCTGCGGGTCAGCGAGGGAAAAATTTTGGAAACAGGTAGTGATTTGAGTCCCCGGGCCGGGGAGCGGGTTTATGACCTGGAGGGATGTTATCTCCTGCCCGGTATTATTGACAGTCACACCCACTTTTCCCTGGAGGCCCGGGGGGCTGTAAGCGATGATGATCCCCGGGCCGGGGGGATGTCGGCTCTTTTCGGTGGTGTTACTACGGTTATTGATTATGCCGATTTTTTGCCGGATCGCCCCCTGCCGGAGAGCATTACCGCCCGGCAAGAAGTTTTTTCTACCTGTCCCGTGGATTATCATTTTCACCTGGTTTTAAACAATAATTTTCAGAGGGACCGCCTGGCTGAACTGGAACAGCTGGCAGCCCTGGGGATTACCTCTTTAAAACTATTCACCACCTATCCCGAAGTCGGCTATATGCTGGCGGAAGATTTATGGCCCGATATCCTTAATACCTGTAAGGAAATCGGGCTTTTAGTCACCGTGCACGCTGAAGATAATGCCCTGGTGGAGGAGAGAACCGAAAATTACCGGAAGGCAGGCCTGCTGGGCTTTGATTATCATCCCCGCCATCGTCCCGCTGCATCTGAAGTTGAAGCAGTTAAATGGCTGGTGGGAATGGTGGAAGAGACCGGCTGCCCCCTCTATATTGTCCACATGTCCACTGCCGGGGCGGCGGAGGTTCTGGCTCGAGCCCGGGCCCGGGGTCTGCCCCTGCTGGGAGAAACTGCGCCCCATTATCTACTCCTGGAGGAAAAACTGTTTGAGCATCCCGGGGCCGCCCGCTATATAATGACCCCACCCCTGCGGCGGGGTTCGGATCAGGAAAGATTGTGGCAGGGCCTGGCCCGGGGGGAAATCGATGTGGTGGCCACCGATCACTGTGCCTTTACTGCTGAACGGAAAATGGAAGCGGAAAATGTGCTGGAGGTTCTTCCCGGTATTCCCGGGGTGGAAACTCTCCTGCCCCTGATCTATACCTACGGGGTGGGGCGCAAGCGTTTTTCCCTGCCCCGGCTGATCCAGGTATTAAGTGAAAATCCGGCCCGTATTTTTGGACTGTACCCCCGTAAGGGGAGTCTGGAGGAGGGCAGTGATGCCGACCTGGTTGTTTATGACCCCGGACCCCGTTGGTATTTGCAGGATGAGGACCTTCATTCCCGGGCGGGCTATTCCCCATTTTCCGGGCTGGAATTAAAAGGCCGGGTTCGACTGACCATGCTGCGGGGTGAAATAAAGGTAGAAGAAGGAGAATTTGTTGGTCGGGATAGCGGGGGGCGGCTGATTACCGGCCGGCGGATACAGGATTAAGGAGGATAAAAAAATGAGCAGGTTGTTAATAAAGGATGTCCGCTACCTGGTTACCATGGACGAAGATCGGCGGGAACTAAAAGATCACAGTATTCTGATTGAGGACGGAATAATTACCCGGGTGGAGACGGATATTGAACCAGAATCCGACTGGGAGGTAATAGATGCTGCCCATATGTGGGTTTTCCCTGGACTGATAAATACACATCATCATTTTTATCAGGCTTTAACCCGCTGCCTGGGAGAGGTCCAGGAGGCGGAGCTTTTTCCCTGGTTGAAAACCCTTTATCCCATCTGGGCCCGGCTTACTCCCGCTGGAGTTCGGGCCGGAACCCGGGTAGCTCTGGCGGAATTAATTAAAAGCGGTTGTACCACCGCCAGCGACCATCACTATGTTTTTCCCCGGGGACAGGATCCGCACCTCATTGATCAGCAGATAGAAGCAGCTGGGGAACTGGGGGTTCGCTTTCATCCCTGCCGGGGTAGCATGTCCCGGGGCGAGGATGAAGGGGGTCTGCCCCCCCGGGAGGTGGTGCAGAAAGAGGAGGAAATCCTGGAGGATTCCCGGCGGTTGATTGAAAAGTACCATGATCCCCGCCCCTATTCCATGTGCCAGATAGTTCTGGCCCCCTGTTCCCCTTTTTCAGTTACCCCGGAATTATTGAAGGAAACTGCGGTTATGGCCCGGCAGTACGGGGTGCGCTGTCATACCCACCTGGCTGAAACTGCCGACGAGGATGATTACTGTCAGAAGGAGCTGGGAATGCGGCCCCTGGAATTTATGGAGAAAATGGGTTGGACCGGCCCGGATGTGTGGTATGCTCACGGCATTCATTTTCAGGATGAGGAACTGGAGGTCCTGGCTCGAACCGGGACCGGTGTGGCCCACTGCCCGGTATCCAATCAGAAGCTTTCATCGGGGGTGGCCCGCATTCCGGAAATGCTGGAACTGGGAGTGCCGGTGGGCCTGGCCGTCGACGGCAGCGCCTCCAATGATGCGTCCAATATGCTCCTGGAAATGAAAAGCGCCCTGCTGCTGCATAAACTGTACTATGGTATTGATGCCATGGATGCCCGGAAAGTCCTGGAAATGGCCACCCGGGGGGGAGCCCGCCTCCTGGGACGGCCCGAACTGGGCAGTATTGCACCGGGGCAGGCGGCCGACCTCTTTCTGGTTGATGCCCGGCGGGTGGGATTTGCCGGAGCCCAGAGTGATCCGGTAACCGCTCTTTTAACCTGTGGGGATGCCCTGCAGGCCGACCTGACTATTATCGGGGGCCGGGTCGTGGTCCGCGAGGGGAAACTGACCGAGTTTGACGAAGAAGAAATAAACCGGGAAGCCGTGGCCCAGTCGCGGGCCATGCTGGAGAAAGGATGATTTCATGAATATTATTGGCAACGGGACGATAATAACCCAGAACCCGGAATTCCCTATCCTGGAAGATGGGGCAATTATGGTTCGGGAGGGAGTAATTCAGGAAGTGGGGAACACCCACGAGTTAAAGCAGCGCTATCCCCGGGCTTCCTATATTGANGCGNAGAAAAAGATAATAATGCCCGGGCTGATNAATTCCCACATGCATTTTTACAGTTCTTTTGCCCTGGGTATGGACCTTAAAACCACTCCTCCCCGCCATTTTAAAGAAATACTGGAAAAGCTGTGGTGGCGCCTGGACCGGGCTCTGCAGGAGGAGGATATCTATTACAGTGCCCTGGTGGCGGTAATTGAGGGTATAAAAAATGGGACCACTACTTACCTGGACCATCACGCGGGGCCGGGGGCCATTCCTGGTTCCCTGGATCAGATTGCCCGGGCCTGCACTGAAGCCGGGGTCCGGGCCAGTCTTTCCTATGAGGTTTCCGATCGGGACGGAGAGGAAGTTGCCCGCCAGGGAATTGAAGAAAACATCCGTTTTTTTGATCGCTGTCAAAAACAGCCCGATCCCCTGCTGTCTTCCTCTTTCGGTCTCCACGCTTCTTTTACCCTTTCCGATAACACCCTGGAAAAAGTCCGGGAAGCAACAGCAGGCCGGAACATTGGCTTTCACATTCATACTGCAGAAGGTCAGGCCGACCGGGAGGCCGCACTGAAAGAACATGGAGTCCCGGTGGTCAAAAGACTTGATCGCTGGGGAATCTGGAATGATTTGAGCCTGGCCATCCACGGAGTTCATATCGACGCCGAGGAAATGGAAATTTTGAAGGAACGGGAAACAGCTGTAATTCATAACCCCGAATCCAATATGGGTAATGCGGTGGGTCGGGCTCCGGCCCTGGAAATGATAGAAAAAGGGCTCCTGGTAGGCCTGGGAACCGATGGCTATACTACCGATATGCTGGAAAGTATTAAAGTAGCCAACCTGCTGCATAAACATGGTCAGGGAGATCCCGGCGCGCGGCCTGGGGCGAGGTGCCCCACATGGCTTTTACCGGGAACAATGAAATTGTGGAGCGGCAGTTCAATCAGAAAATCGGGGTGATTGCTCCGGGGCATAAAGCGGATATCATTATCCTGGATTATCGGCCCCGGACCCCGCTGCTGCCCGAAAATTATACGATGCACATTCTCATGGGCATGTCGGGGCGGATGGTTGAGACCGTAATGGTTGAAGGTCGGGTCCTGATGGAAAAAAGGGAACTGATCAATCTCAACGAAGAAAAAATATTCCGCCAGGCCCGGGCCAGAGCCCAGAGGGTATGGGAGGAGATTTAGGAGGGAAGATATGGGATGGCAGATAAAAAAGAACTGGAAAAAAAGGCGATTGTAGTTTATCGCCTGGAGGATCGGCCGCCCTTTCTGGAAACCCTACTTTTAGGGCTGCAGCATATGCTGGCCATGTTCGTGGGGATTATTACCCCGCCCCTGATTGTGGCCGGTGCTATTGGATTGGATACCGAGACCACCGCTTTTATCGTTTCCATGGCCCTGATCGGGTCGGGAATTGCCACCTGGCTGCAGATCAAGACCCTGGGGCCTATCGGGTCAGGCCTCCTGGGGGTGCATGGAACCAGTTTTACCTTCCTGCCTCCAGCCATATCGGCAGGGCTGGCAGGGGGGCTGCCCCTGATTTTTGGGA
>SL_8KL_010_SEDDRAFT_10000976_pt1 | contig 24774 bp, 24 predicted proteins | sample SodLakKL_010_SED_4_FD_11160 | JGI IMG/M metagenome (IMG submission 11160) | reverse complement strand
GCTTGCCGGCATCCATCAGCCAGGGAGCCCCCTCACTTACGGGTGAAGTGGCAAGGCCGGTTGATTCGACCGTGGCATAGGGTATGTAGATCACATAAAGGGGGCGCGCTGAAAGCAGGGTATGGGTTGAATAATCCCAGCCATCGATATCACCGGTCAATGAGTATAGCGACATCGGTTTTTCGGGCATAGATAAAATTCCCTCTTCAATTTCCTGCATTCGAATGTTTCGAACTTCTTCACTGCTCTNTCCTTNNGCCCTGAGNTCACGNCCTCTTTTCATAAATGGTTCCAGNTCTTTGTGATAGCAGGCTGNGTGAAAGCGGTCGTCGTTTGGATCGTCAGCAAGACAGATCAATTCATTGGATCCTTCTCTCAATAAAACCAATTCACCCTGTTCATTATATCCAAGCACTGCGGCAGCCTCCTGCATATCTTCCGGCGCAGGGCTAACGGCTGCCCGAATTTGTTGCTCCGGGGTGGGTATTACGGATTGCCCCAATACATCTGCTGCTAAAATCCCATTCACAAAAACCAATAGTATAGATATGCTGATCAATTTCATAACATCTCCTGTTTGATTAATTCTTCTGCGTTCGAATCGTATGACCGAAGGTACTATAAAAGTGTCATTTAATCGACCTGAATGCGGCTTAAGACCTGAGTTGGATTTTAAAATAGTAGAAATTGAAACTTAAATCCTTTGTTTGTATGGAGGGGCCGGGAGTGGTTATAATACGTTTTACAGAAAAAAACGGGTTACAAATGTCTTCAAGCCCATAAAATGGTTTAAAGAAAATGTAACCCGTTGAAATGAATGTTGGCGAGTTCTATTTAGGAGTTACTCCGGTTTTCGCCTCCAAGCCACAATTGCAAAACCAAGCGCGAGTAGTGCCGGAATCATAGGCCACATAAATGTAGCAATATCTATATCACGGTCTGCCTGGATGACATTTACCTTTCCTTCCATATAGGGGTGGGGAGTGCATATATATGTGTACTCGCCCTCCTCTTCGAAGGTGTAGCTCCAGCTTTCGGCATGGGCCAGCATAGGAGAGTTTAGTGTAGTGGGCCCTTCGGTCGAAACAACATTATGTATACCCGAATATTCGCCGGCCAGATAACTGAACACATCCTCATTAATCCACGTCACTGTAGTGCCGGGTGTGATCTCCACTGTTTTTGGATAGTAGGAGTTACCAATAATATGTATGGTAACATCTTTGGTGTCGTTTCCATAAACGGCAGGAGGATCGATATCGGGAGTACCGGCCTTGAACGGCGACATGATCCTGTTTGCACCATCCAATAGTTCTGCAAGCTCCTCATCTGAATAGAGAGGGCCGGTTGCTTCAATCCTCTTGGGTGTATCGGCGTCACGGTCGGCTACCAGCAGCCCGATTGCCCCACGGCTGGTTGAGCCAACGGCGTGGAAAGCATGGTATAGGCGCCTTCATCGGGTGGAACACGAAACTCAATGACAAACGTGTCAGATGGGCCTGCTGTCACAGTCTGTCCACCTACAAATACATTTTCCGGGTGCCCCTGCCAGTATGCATAATCCCAGATTATTCCGACAAGATGAAATGTTGAGACAAGATTCGGACCCACGTTCATAAAGTTGATCCGAACATAGTCACCCGGTTTTGCGGTGATTGGTTCTTTCACATATTTGAAGATCTCGCCGTTAAATGTTACATACGTAGGATTGCCTTCCACAGCGTTTTTTCCGCTTGAGTACCACTCGTGCTGGATAAGGTCAATCTCAAGATCAGGGCCGTGGCCAAGCTCCTCTTCCAACTTATATTTTTTTTCAGCCGGTTCAACGATTATCATTCCGTATTGACCAAACATGACGTGCATGGGAATAGCATGTCCACCCGGCGCGCAGTGATACAAGTAAATTCCCGGAATGGTCGCTTTAAATTTCAAGGATTTTGATTGACCCGCAGGTATCTGACCCAAATACTTGGAAGTTTGTGTGTAAGCCGCGTGAATAGATGCACCGTGTGGTATAGTGCCATTATTTTGTACAATCACCTCAACAATATCACCTTCGGTTACCCGAAGAGTTGGTCCGGGTATGGAACCATTGGTTCGAAATCCATCATAAACTACTCCATTTCCCAGGTACGCCAGTCCTTCATCCAGTTCGATGGTAAAGCTTATATCAGCCTCAACATCCTGATCTACATAGCTGGTAGCCGGAATGGAGAGATTGGCATCTCGCTGAATAATCTCAATAAAATCCTGATCCTGTGATGCAGTTGCCCGGTCACCTCTGAAAAGGTGACTGGTCGCTTCGGCAAAATCGAGGGGCAGGTTTTTTTGAGCCTCCATGGCTGCCATCAACTCCTTTCCAATCAGGGTTTCACTCATGTCTTCTTCAATCTGCTTTTTATAGAGCAGATTACAAGCAGGGCATGCAAACGCTGATTCCACAACGGTAATCAGCGAAATTGCAAAGAGCAGTGTTGTAAACACCCCAATTGAAAGTGCTGTTTTATATTTGTTATTATGATCCTTCATCATTTATTCTCCAGTCTTATGATTGTTTTTAAATACTCTTTTCATTTATCACTGTGGAGAAACGGAAAGAGTGTTTGATTTAAATTTCGTTGAATAAAATTATAACATTAATTTATTAAAGACAAAATAGTCTTTTATATTTATATTGCCTTCACAAAACTTCCCTTTCTTTATAATTAAGAATAATTATTGTTCTGACGTGAAGGAAGAAAGTGGTCATAACAATAAGGGTTTAATTTTAAACAGAGGTGTAATTAAATAACATGAAACAATCAGAATTCAAAATCAGTGACTTGCCAACCACCCCAATCGGCGATATCGTTGCCGGCAATTATCATGCGGCCGGGGTATTTAAAGAGTTTGGAATCGACTTCTGCTGTGGCGGGGGCGTGTCGCTAGATAAAGCATGCCAAAAGAGAAATCTCGATATTGAGAAAGTTGTGGAGAAATTGAATCAACTAAAGAATACAGAGATCAATCCTGATCAAAACTACAATGCATGGGAGCCGGGCTATTTAATAGACCATATTGAAGCGACCCACCATAATTTTGTTAGAACCAAAACAGCTGAAATAACCGCTTATGCCGCAAAAGTAGCAGGTGTACATGCAGAGCGCCATCCTGAAAATGTAGCGATCTATGAAAAGTTTGTTGCCCTTTCACGTGAGCTTTTAAACCACCTGGAGGCAGAAGAAGAGCGTGTGTTTCCATTAATTCGCAAAATTTTTGAAGCCCGTATGCGTGGTGAAACAATTTCAGAGGAAGTGATTGGATCCTTGAAAAATGAACTGGAGCTGATGGAAGATGATCATGAAGAGGCCGGGGACGTGATGAAAGAGATCCGTGAATTGAGTAACCAATTTACTCCGCCCACAGATGCCTGCAGAACCTATCAGATTCTCTACCTGAATCTTGCAGGTTTTGAGGAAGATCTCCACAAACACGTACATCTTGAGAATAACATCCTGTTTAAGAAAGCAGAAAATTTGGTTTGATCTGTATACATACAATTGTAGATAGTTAAACTGCATAAGAAAGTGTTTGCTCAATTAATGATCCAATCAAGCACTTTTTTATCTCAGTCCCGGAGTGAAAATTCTGCGAAAAAAGCTGTGGACAAGAGGTAATTCCCAAACCATTAATCATAGATTAACAAGACTCCTTTGTACACCTGGTCTGTTTTTTTTCACCTGATATTTGTGACTTTTTGGATTGGCGGAATGCTGTTTACCGCTGCTGTTCTGGTTCCGGCTACCCGGAAAAACTGTCCGCTCACCGAGGACTTCTTTTTACAGAGCTGGGAATCCGTTTTAGCAGGTTAAGCTGGATTATTTTTCCACTGCTAATTATCACAGGCTTTACGGCACTGCTTGGGCGGGGGTTTTCAATAGACACGATCTTATCGGTTGATTTTTGGAGAAGTAACTACGGTTCTCGGTTGATGAGCAAATTGCACCTGTTTGGCATTGTGTTGATTGTAAGCGGGATTCACGATTTTTGGCTCGGACCAAAAACAGTGCAGCTCATGGAGAATGAACCTGAGAAAACACGCACACGTCGATATCGAAAAACAACCAGCTGGGTGGGCAGAATAAATCTGTTGCTTGGATTGGGAATTCTATACTACGCAGTAACAATGGTGAGAGGTTAAATAGTTGATTAGATATGCCGAAAGTCACGCGATGGTTCATTAAAGCCGGAATTCTTTACTTTATTACAGGCGTATTGCTTGCGGTTATTGCTGAGATACCCGCATTTGGTGCAGGCCCTCTATTGCTGCCGGTATACTGGCACATGTTGGTGATGGGCTGGATTACACAGACTATTATGGGTGTTTCAATCTGGATGTTTCCCCGTAAACATCGCGATAAACAGGAGCGTGAAAAATTGTTATGCTGGCTGGCATTCGGGCTGCTCAATACAGGACTGATACTTCGTTTTCTTTTTGAGCCTTTTCTATCAATTACTATGGGGAACTATGCTATTAACTTGTTGATAGTTGTTTCATCGGTTTTTCAGGTACTTGCTATAGTCGCTTACATACTTGAGATCTTGCCCAGACTGCAGCCTCGCGAAAAAAGAAGTATTCAACAAGGCAGATCATGATGCCCAAGCCATCACTCTGGATGATATGGCTCTCTCTGCTGTATCTGCTTGTATCTGCAACTGCAGGTGGGGTCATTCTTGTACATAAAGCTGTCGACATCCATCCGGTAATTTGGTCTTTTTTACCTATTCATTACGAGCTGGCCATTTGGGGATGGCTTGTTCAATTTGTGATGGGAACCGCGTATTGGATGTTCCCAAAATATGTAAATGGAAAAAGGAGGGGGTCAGTGGCCATGGCCTGGGGGATGGTATTTGTATTTAATATGGGATTATCTATTTTGGTATTAAGTATGCTATATAGGATGGAGCCTCTATATATAATCGCGGGAAGGTGTCTATTGGTGATCAGTGTAATAACCTTTAGTTTGCTGATGTGGAGACGAGTAGTTAGTTACCGGGAACTGACTGAGAGATAAGAGTTAATAGATACTTGTTGTTCCGGAGAGAAGTCTAAAATGCAGGAGCTATATGTATAGTGAAAGATTTTTAGATTTAACCGATTTACCTTGATTGTTAAGAAAGAATGGTTGTATATTAAGACATAATACTCCTTTAACTTATTATGTCTAACAAAATCACGAATGCTTCTTTCAAAATCATGCATGTACGGCCTGCGGGCTTCGGTTCAGCTGGCCGGAAAGAAAGACAATACGTATGTAACCATACGTGAGCTGAGTGAGGATCTTGATATTTCGTTCTTTTTTTTAACAAAGGTACTTCAGAGGTTAACACAGGCTGAAATTCTTGAGTCTTACAAAGGACCAAATGGAGGGGTTAGATTACTGAAGCATCCCGGTGAAGTCACATTCCTGGATGTAGTGACAGCAATTGATGGGGCTTGTACCTTAAACGAATGTGCTCTGGGATTGCCGGGATGCGGAGTGATGAAACCTTGTCCTCTGCACGATAAATGGTCAATCATGAAAGAAAATATAATGAACATGATGCAAAATATAACAATTGCCGAACTGGCTAACAGAGGTAATGATAATTTGGACCTGGATGGGCTAATTCATTACATAATTAGGTAAGCAGAAGATTTTTTTAAAATGTTTAAAGACATAATACTCTTAATTACAAACTAGAATAAAATGAAATCCTTAGTAACCATATTATTAACAATCGGTTTTTTATTAACCATACAGGCTTGCGGTGATGATGAGACAACAGACCGAAGAGCAGATGTTCAACAGGAGGAGGGCTTAACCGAATTTGAACTGGAGCACGGTATAGGCCCGATTACAGAGAGAATAGAGATAGATGAAGAAATTGACCAGGACCTTCTAACCAAAGGGCGCGATATCTACGAAATGAAATGTGAAATGTGCCACAACATGGAAGGACGTATGGTTGGCCCCGAACTTGGCAATGTATTGGATCGCCGAAGTCCTGAGTTTGTAATGAATTTTATTCTCAACCCGGGAAGAATGGCTCAAGATCATCCCGAAGGGCAGAAGATGTTACGTGAATATATGACAGTGATGCCATTTCAGAATGTGAAAGAAGATGAAGCCCGCGCAATAGTAGAGTATTTACGCTACTACGCGGAACACAATTAACAATCAATTACCTAAACCATCAATAAAACAATAAAAAGATGACTCAAATAAAATCAAAAAAACTGCGCGGGATCCTATTGGGAGCAGGCTTTGTAGCAATAGCTGCATTTGTTTTCACAGGTTGTCCGGGACAGCAGAGAATGCTGGACACGGGTGACGCAGCCCAAAAAGTGTATGTGGCACCGGGAGAGCATGACGAGTATTATGGCTTCTTTTCAGGTGGATATAGCGGACAGTTAAGCGTATGGGGCCTGCCCTCAGCACGGTTTCTGAAAGTAATTCCTGTATTTTCTCAGGATCCGGAAACAGGTTATGGCTACTCGGAAGAGACTAAGCCACTATTTAATACCAGTTATGGATTTATACCCTGGGATGATTCTCACCATCCTCACATCTCACAAACGGATGGAGATGCTGACGGAAGATGGATTTTCATCAATGCAAACAACACTCCACGTATAGCCCGTATTGATTTGGTTACATTTGAAACCAAAGAGATTCTGGAACTGCCTAATACCGGTGGTAACCACGCATCTTCATTTGTTACTTCAAATACGGAGTATGTAATCGGTGGAACCCGGTTCAGTATTCCTTACGAGCAGGATCTGGATGTACCGATCGACAGCTATAGCGATGAGTTCAGGGGAGCTCTCTCTTTTATAAAAGTAGATGAGAACAGTGGAAAAATGGATCTCGAATTCCAGATCGTAGTGCCCCCGTACAACTATGATTTAGGACGTGCAGGCAAAGGCCCTTCTGCCGACTGGGTATTTTTCACTACTTACAACACAGAAGAAGCGCACACCATGCTTGAAGTGAATGCCTCCAGAAACGACAAAGATTTTATTGCTGCCGTGAATTGGAGAAAAGCTGCCGAATTGGTAGCCAACGGGCATGGCAAAACAGCACCGGGCGAGTACTATCATAATTACTATGAAGGAAACCAGGGATATGCAATATCTGAGCAGAAAAATGGCGTAACCATTTTAGACACGCGTGAGATCGATGAGGATTTCATCTACTACCTGCCTACACCGAAATCTCCGCACGGAGTGGATGTTGACCCTACAGGTGAATATATCGTTGGCGGTGGAAAACTTGCAACCGTTATACCGGTACACTCATTCTCCAGGATGCTTCAGGCAATTGAGGATGGAGCAGTTGTGGAGAGAATTGACGGTATTCCTGTATTGGATTACGACGCTACCATAGCCGGTGAAGTAGAAAACCCGGGTCTTGGCCCGCTTCACACCGAATTCGACGGACGCGGATACGCCTATACATCTGTTTACATCTCTTCTGAAATTGTAAAATGGTCATTGGAAACTTTTGAAGTAGTAGACAGAATTGATGCTTACTACTCCATTGGTCACTTGATGATTACAGGTGGTGACACAAAAAATCCGGATGCGCGATACATGGTTGGCCTTACCAAAACAGCAAAAGACAGATATCTGCCTACCGGTCCTAAGCAGAACCATCCGGCTCAGCTATATGATATCAGCGGCGACAGAATGGAACTTCTGCTCGATTTTCCAACCATCGGTGAGCCTCACTATGCACAGGCAATACGTGCCGACTTGATCAAAGACAATGTTGCCCAGATCTATGAGATGGAAGACAATGATCACCCGCATGCACTTAGAAGAATTGCTGACAACAGAGTTGAAAGAGACGGCAATGTTGTAAGGGTATTCATGGGATCAACAAGAAGCCACTTCCGTCCGGATAATATTGAAGGAATAAGAGTAGGCGATACGGTTTATTTCCACCTCACCAACCTGGAGCAGGAGTGGGATGTGGTACACGGTATCGCGATTAAAGGTGCACAAAACTCAGAAATTCTTGTAGCCCCCGGGCAGACCAAGACTATGAAATGGGAGCCTAACAGAACAGGAATCTATCCGTTCTACTGTACGGCATTTTGTTCTGCCCTCCATCAGGAGATGCAGGGATATGTGCGGGTATCGGCAGCTGATTCAGATGTGCCTTTAACCTGGAGAACGGGCACCAATTAAGCAAGAAACCCCTCGTTTCGTCCCGAAAGCTTCGTGACGAGACAAATGATCCATCCCGGATCCGGCAGATAGCCGGATCCGGGACATTAAAAACGAATTGTTCTTTGGTTTAATGATGGTGGTAAAGAAAAAAGTGGAGGAGGAGATGAAGCGAAGAAGTCCCCTCTCCCACCTTCACCACCATCATCAACTCAAACAACAAATGAATAAATTCAATGAACTGGAAATCAAGAATATTAATGGGAGTCGGTGCACTGATGCTGATCGGATTGTACTTTCAGCCGTTTTGGACTATCTCCATGACAGCCCCGCAGTATCCGGAGGGGATTGGGATGTACATCCACATCGATGATGTAACGGGCCATAACAGGCACGATTTGCAGAGCATCAATACGCTGAATCGCTATATAGGGATGTCGGAAATTCACAAAGAGGATTTTCCGGAGTTTGTAGTTATGCCCTGGATCATCGGCTTTATGATTCTATTTGGATTGCTTGCAGCGGCAACCGGAAGTGTAAAATTGGTTTTGACCTGGATTGGATTGATGATACTCCTGGGAATAGTGGGCCTTGTTGATTTCTATATGTGGGGCCACGACTATGGACACAATCTGAATCCGGATGCGCCGATAAAAGTGCCGGGGATGAGTTATCAACCCCCGCTTTTAGGCTGTAAACAGCTTTTAAATATCAATGCCTGTTCATGGCCATATATAGGCTCCATCTACATCGGTTTGTCGATGGTGTTTGGGGCAGGAGCAGTTTGGATTAATAAAAAGAGACAATATTAACAATTAAACAGGAAGGATCGTGGGGAAACGATTATTTAACATACTTCTATTAACCGCTCTCTTAATTGCGGGATGTAACGAAAATCAAACTCAGGAAAACGAGGTATTTCTTTACAAAAATAGCGTGGATATAAACTACGGCAGTGATATCTGCAGCTTTACGGGCAAGGCAATCGAAACCGTACGTTATGGCGGAAAGATAGTTTTAACTGACGAAACAGAACATAAATTTATGTCGGTGGAGTGTATGGCCGGATTTTATCTGAAAATGGAAGACATATCGTCAATCAACTATATGCTTACGGTTGATTTTGCACACGGGCAACAGTATGTGCCTGTGGAGGATGCGGTTTACCTGAGAAGCTCACTGCGGCCCAGCCCGAACGGGATGAACCTGACGGCCGTGGATGCATCCAACGAAAGGATGAAAACCTATATCTACGACGCATACCCGGGCGAATACCTTTCATGGAACGAAGTTCTCGAACTGGTAAAAGATGAATGGAATATCCGCCATACCGCAATGAAGTAAAATCAACAAAACTAAATTTAAAACAAAGGTGATGACCATGAGGGGTGGATCAATCCTGATAACATTAGCAGTTTCATTACTGCTTTTTTCCGGCTGTGAGCCTAAACCGCAGCCTATTGAACTGGGCAGCGACCAGTGCGCATATTGCAGAATGATGATTACCGAGCAGGAGTTCGGTACGCAAATTCTAAACAAGCAGGGCCGGGCATTTAAGTTCGACTCTGTAGAGTGTATGGCTGCATATGATATTACTGAAGATGGAGAGAATTTCCATTCCAAATGGGTGCCTGATTTTTTGAATCGTGAAAATTGGGTAAACGCTGAGGAGGCTGTTTATCTGCACAGTGAAACGCTTCGCAGCCCGATGGGCTTATATCTGACCGCTTATGCAGACAGGGAATCAGCCGAGCAGATGCAGGCAGAATATGGCGGAGACATTCTTGACTACGAAAGTGTAAAAGTGCTTGTAAGCGGTGAATGGCTTGACAACAGTGAAAACCAAGTGCATCACCAAAATCATTAGAGTAGAACATGGAAAAAGAAATTATTTATGGCCCACAAATGGGCGAAAACTGGACAATACTTTCAGCCTTGAAAATCTCGATCTGATGAAACAGATAATTTACATAGTTGCTATACTCCTATTTCTGACCCCGGTGTCCTTAATCTATGGGCAGATCACTGTGAGTCCGGATGGATCGATAACATCTATCCAGGAGGCAATTGATCAGGCAATCTCCGGCGATACAATCCGTGTTGAGGCGGGGACCTATAATGAGAGTGATATTTCNATAAAAAAACCGATTACGATTTTGGGAATAGACCGTCCGGTGATTGACGGTGAAGGAAAGGGATTCATCATGTTAATTACCGCAGATAGCGTCACGGTTAGCGGTTTTGATATCCATAATACCGGAAGAAGCTATATTCGGGACTATGCTGCCATAATGATAGAGAATTCGAAAGATTTTATAATTGAAGACAATCGGCTCGACAACGTCTTTTTTGGAATCTACCTGGCAGAGACAGACAGGGGGGTTGTCAGAAACAATGAAATTGAATCGTACGATTTGCGGGAAGCTTCATCGGGGAATGGAATCCATCTCTGGAGCGTAAAGAACCCGAGAATTGAAAACAACACGGTAAAGGGAATGCGGGATGGCATCTACCTGGAGTTTGTAGATAATGCCCGGATAACCGGAAATGTGAGCAGCGATAACAATCGTTACGGACTCCACTACATGTTTTCAAATGGCGGAATTTATCATGATAATACATTCAGGAAAAATGGTGCAGGTGTTGCGGTAATGTATTCCGAAAATGTAGATATGAAGAATAACCGTTTTGAAAATAACTGGGGCCCATCCTCGTATGGATTGCTTCTGAAAGATATACGAAACAGCACCATCGAAGGTAATCGTTTTTACCGGAACACAGTGGCGATCTATTCAGAAAGTTCCTCAAATGTGCAAATTAGGCGTAATGACGTAGAGCTGAACGGTTGGGCGGTAAATATAAAATCGAGCAGTGCCCGAAACTACTTCACTGAAAATAATTTTATTGAGAACAGTTTTGACGTTAGGACCGACAGCCCCCGGAATAACAATGTTTTTGAGGGTAACTACTGGAGTCAATATGAGGGTTATGACCTGGATCGGGATGGTATAGGCGATGTTCCATACCGTCCGGTTAGCTTGTTTTCGATTATTATTGATCGGCAACCGGAATCTCTTATTCTGATGCGAAGCATGTTCATCAGATTGCTTGATACGGCCGAACGGATTGCCCCGGTGCTGACACCGAAAACTCTTATAGATGAGAACCCAAAAATGAGCAGAATACAATGATTGAGATTAAAAACCTTGAAAAAGCATTTGGCAGGCTGAACGTTTTAAAAGGCATGAATCTGACCATTCCAAAGGGACAGGCTACCGGCATTGTGGGGCCAAACGGCGCAGGAAAAACGACGCTGATTAAAACAATACTCGGACTGGTGAAAGCGGATTCGGGATCCATCAGCGTAAACGGCATTGAGCTGAACGGCAACTGGGATTACAGAAAAGATATCGGTTATATGCCGCAAGTGGCCCGCTATCCCGAGAATATGAAAGTGAATGAACTTCTCAGTTTTATTAAAAAGCTAAGAGATCAGAATCCGGTTTATGAGGAAGAGCTGATAGATCAGTTCTCTCTTCGGTCAGAACTTGAGAAACCATTGCGAACTCTCTCCGGAGGGAACCGACAGAAAGTAGGCGCCATTCTGTCGATGATGTTTAACCCCGAGATCCTCTTTTTTGATGAACCGACGGCAGGGCTCGACCCACAGTCGAGCCACAAGTTCAAACAGCGTGTAAAAGCTGAAAAAGAGAATGGGAAAACAGTCATCATCACATCTCACATTATGAGTGAACTCGAGCAGCTGGTAGATCATGTCATTTTTATACTGGATGGAAATATCAGGTATTACGGTTCAATGCAAAATCTGCTTGATGAGAGCGAAGAAGACCGGCTTGAGGCGGCGATTGCCCGGATGATGGATACACCATCTGAGGAGAATGACACTAAACGGGAACCAGGAACTATTACTAAATCACAAAAATTGGAAACCGCTTGAATGAGGAGTATTGCAGGAATATTAATTAACCACAACGTATTACGCGAAGAACATAAAGAAGCACTTTATACCTTCCTTGAGTTTATTGTGGTGAACCCTGCGATTCCGGGAGAAAATATAGAATGAAAATACTATCATACATCATACAAAATGAATGGAAAACCCTGCTTCGCGGAAAGTGGGTGGTGGGTTATGCGCTAATTTTTCTGGTACTGACCGATTCACTGCTTCGATTCGGTGGAGGAGGTGCGGAAACACTGCTTAGCCTGTCGAACGTTATGCTACTGTTTGTGCCGCTGGTGAGTATGATCTACGGCATCCTCTACATCTACCAGTCGAGGGAGTTTGTGGAATTGTTGCTCATTCAGCCGATCAACCGAAGTGTGCTCTATTGGGGGCTTTTCCTGGGTATATCCACTCCGCTGATGGCTGCTTTTATATTAGGAGCTATGCTGCCTTTGGGCTGGCACGGAATTTTGATGCTGGATGGCACAGCTTCAACCATGGTGCTGGGGCTGGGCGGAGTGTTAACCCTGATATTTGCCTCACTTGGATTTGTTTTGGGACTGTTGTTCTACGAGGACAGAATTAAGGGGTTCGGTTTCACCATTGTGATCTGGTTGTTTCTGGCAATTTTGTACGACGGCCTTGTGTTGATGCTGGTATTTACATTTGGAGATTACCCGCTCGAGCAGTTTGTAATTGCTGTATCTATGCTCAATCCGATCGACCTGGCCCGCATCATGGTGATGCTGGAGTTCGACATCTCGGCGCTGATGGGTTATACCGGCGCAGTGTTCAACCGATTCTTCGGTTCATCAATGGGGATCATCACCGCAAGCGGAATGCTGGCCATCTGGCTGGCCGTTCCAATGTGGTTTGGACTAAGGGTGTTTGAGAAGAAAGATTTTTAAGAATAGGTTTTGAATGTAGCTGTCTTAATTACGAGGAATCTGAATCCATTTTGTCCTGTTTTCCAGAACTCTTTTTACGGCTACTCTCATGTTCTTCAACTTCCCTGTCATGTTCAAGATCACCTGCGGTTCCTTTTTTTCTTTCACTTAGTGATTTTATTTTTGACGCGAGGCCATACACAGTGACGGTATCCTTGCTGTTAATTGTAGTATCGCCTCGCGGAGCTCCTTCATATTCGCCTCCTGCTCTTTCTATACCTAAAACAAGAATCCCCTCTTTTTTCAAGTTTAGATCCTTAAGTTTTTTGTCTGCCAACCAATTCAATTCTTTTACATTGATTGTTGTAACCCGGTAGTTATCAGCCAAATGCAGCAGGCTATGATAATCCACTACATACAGATCGGTATACCTGTCTAAGGCGCGATTGATTAAATTTGATAATTTATCTTCTATCCATTTGCTTTGTGCTAAAACCAATAATCCTAAAAGGCCTGTTATAAATACGATCATTTCCAGAGAAAGCCACCCTCCTTCTTCTACAGAGATCAGGCTTAAAATCAGGGAAGAAATGACTGATATAACCCCTGCGCTCCCCAGCAAAATGAGCAGCATTAATATTCTGCGCCTTACGGGGTGATTTACCACTCTCTCTGACTCATTGGTCGTAAAGCCGGCACCTGTAAATGCCGACCGGGACTGAAATCTTGCCGATTCTTTTGAAAGCCCGGTATGAATTAAAGCAATAGCCGCAACCCTGGTTACTAAAACCGACAGGATAATAACGATCAGTAACGAAATAATAGCAACCATACTTATAAAGGCAATCCAGGAATAGAGTAGAAGTCTTGATTGATACCAGCAAAAGCTTTGATATCACATTTATACTCTGATGTTCAAATGAATACAGTTGTCAAGATGATTTCAGATATCTTCAAACCTGTTTACTGCATTCTTTAAAGCACTTTTAATATCCTCAAAAGCACCTTCTGCCTCAGTTTGGAGCTCCATCCATGCATCCTCTCCGGCCTCTTTTACCTGTTCAAGCTGATCTTCTGCCACTTTCTTTTTGATCCGTAAATCCTGTACCTCTTTACTGATCTCTTTTTTTGCATCCATGCCGGCTTTCTGAGCTTTGGTTTCCAGTTTTTCAACTTCAGTATTCCACTCTTTCAATTTCGCCGCCATATTATCAATATATTCTTCTCTTTTCATTGTCTCTTTTTTTAATATTTATATTGAACTCTATTGAATTGAACATCTTTAGTATATAAAATAATGATTTTTCAATTAAATAAAGTTATTCATTCAATGCTTATCCGGTTCGCTGATTCTATCCATACTCCTCTTTGTCCAGAATCAGCTCTGTGCTTTCGATATTTTCTCTGATTCTGCCCGGATTTCCAGGTTCCAAGACCTAAAGCCAGAAGTTCACCTCCTTTTTAATTTGAATGGTTTCATAACCGCTGCCTCTTTTTTAAGCTTCAGTTACAAATCATGGTGTAGTTTTAAAGCACTGTTTCATCTTTTATATTTTGCTGTTTGGGAGATTGGTTAAAAATCTCCTCCCATTCATCCGGAAGCTCTACAATCAGTTCACCCAGATTACCTGTACTGTTTTGAACAGTAATAGCAACGACCTTCTGCATCAGTGCATCAGCCTGTTTATCATCAAGAGCATGAAGCTCTTTCAGGACTTCTATACAATCTTCCGGTCTTCTCGAAGTCTCATAAACCTGGTTCCCCCGCAGTGATTTATAATCTAACCAGTCAGGTAACTGAGCTGCAAAATCCCTTGCCGTTTCTTCAGAAACTGAACTTGCCAATACTCCGAGAACTGTTTTTACCGTATCGCGAGCTTCTTCTTCAGTATCTATAAAATCAAATGTGTGAATGACCGGGACATAATAATCTTTGATTTGCATAATATTTCTCCAAGTTTAAATTGAATATCAATATCTCTATATTTTAATAACAGAATCCTTAATCCATTCATTTCACAATAATGGATTGTTCGTGTGTTCCAAAATATTTTTAACACTTTATAAATAAATGAAAAGATCAATTTGAAGTATGAGCCCGTAGCAGGCACTGATCGGTTTGGTGTTTCAATAGGGTTAATATCTAAAGTGATTACTCTAAGGTGAAAGGGTTGTATAAAACATGATGTCCCATTATTCCACATGGTTTTAAAAGTCATGGAGAGTTTCATCCTTTTCATCACTGTTATTATATTGAGTAAGGATCAAGATCAAGTCGTATTAAAAAGAGAAGCTCAAAAATCAGATGAGGTATTATTATGACAGCATTTCCAGTATTTGACAAGACGATTCAGAAAACAATGATAATTATTGACGATGTAAGTATAGAGGGTAAATTTCATGACCGGGAACTGGCCTTTAAAGCGTTGAGGGGAACTCTTCACACGCTTCGCGATCGCCTGCCGGTAAACTTAACGGCCCAAATAGCGGCCCAACTGCCCATTTTATTAAGCGGATTCTACTATGAGGGCTGGAAACCTGCTGCAACCCCGCGGAAAGACCGTTCACAAGAAGAGTTCCTTGAGCATATTCAGGAGTACCTTTCCGATAAAGCGCCCCAAATGAGTGCCATGCATGTTGCTCAGACTGTATTTAAAGTACTCAGCAAGCATCTTTCTGAAGGGCAGATAGAAGATATTCTAAAGGCACTTCCGGAAGAGTTGCGAGAACTATGGCCGGAAAAGGCACAGAAACTTGCCTGACTTTTCTACAACTATGATACATTTATAAAGCCATTCGGATTCGATTCTCAATCGGAGGGCTTTTTTTAGATAGTGAATCTGAATTGAATAGATCCCGGCAAGTGAATTGCTTTTTTATGCAGTTCTCTTCCTGACCTGTGGTTTATAACGATTGCAAATCTGCTTCGTTGATTAAGAGAGCGATTTGGTACTGTTAATTTAAATAAGAAAGAGATGAGAGAATTAGTATATCAAAAAGAAAAGATGTTAGAGAAACAGCTCAAAGCGAGGGGGATAAAAGATTCCAGGGTACTGAATGCTATGAAGGAAGTTCCAAGAGAAGAATTTATCCCTAAAGATCTTGTTGAATATGCCTACAGTGATGCTCCATTGCCCATTGGCGAAGATCAAACCATTTCGCAGCCTTATGTAGTTGCACTTGCCGCTGAAATTTTGGATATCGGGGAAAATGACAAGGTTCTCGATATAGGCACAGGATCAGGTTATGCAGCTGCGGTAATGAGCAAACTCGGAAATGAAGTTTATACTATTGAGCGTCATAAAACTCTTGCCAATGCTGCAAGAAAGCGTTTCGCCCAGCTCGGTTATGACAACATTTATGTTCTTCACGGAGACGGCACGGAGGGCTGGCCCGAGCATGCTCCCTTTGATGCAATTAATGTTGCAGCAGGGGCTCCCAAAATCCCGGAAGATTTGAAAGAGCAGCTGGCTGATGGAGGCCGCCTGATTATACCGGTTGGGTCAGAAATAAGAACACAAAGACTCGTTCTAACTGCTAAAAAAAATGGTGAATTCAAGGAAAGAGATCTTGGCGGGGTTCAGTTTGTGCCACTTATCGGTAGAGGCGGCTGGCTAAACAGAGAAGCAAAGGAAATCTCACCACCAAAGAAAAAAAAGACCGTTAAAGAGCTTATAGAAGATGTAGCTGAACCTTTCAATAATCCGGAAAGTGCAGAGCTTTCTCCCCTTCTCGAACGAATCGGTGATGCCAGGGTCGTTTTGATTGGAGAAGCTACGCATGGGACCTCCGAATTTTATCGGCTGCGTGAACAAATAACAAGAGAACTCATTAAAAAGAAAGGGTTCAATATTGTATCACTCGAAGCTGACTGGCCCGATGCCGCTCATATTGATCGGTTTGTAAGAGACACGAATATCTCCCTTCCTGAAGATGAACCATTCACCAGATTCCCCTCATGGATGTGGAATAATGGCGAAGTTCTTCGCTTTGTAAAATGGCTAAAAGATGATAACGAGTCCAAATCTGAACCGGACGAGAAAACCGGGGTTTATGGCCTCGATTTCTACAGCATGTATGCCTCCGTTAAAGCCATTATTGATTACCTGGAAGAGATCGATTCTTCACTTGCGGAAACAGCCCGTAACCGGTACGGCTGTCTTTCGCCATACGAAAATAATCCGGCCAGTTACGGCGCAGCAGCCATGAGTGATGAGTATAAGAAATGTGAAAAAAAGGTCACTGATATGCTGTTCAAGATTTTTACACATCGCGTTGAACTGGGTGAAAAAAACGGCGCCCGTTACTTTGATGCCCTCCAGAACGCAAGACTGGTAGCCAATGCTGAAAAATATTATCGTAGTATGTATCTCGGGGCACAGTCAAGCTGGAACCTTCGAGACAGCCATATGTTCGACACACTGAGTTCAATAATGAATCACCGGGGACCGGGTGCAAAGGCCGTGGTGTGGGCTCATAATTCTCATGTAGGAGACGCAAGAGCCACGGAGATGGGAGCCCGGGGTGAGCATAATATCGGCCAGCTTGCGAAAGAGGAATTCGAAGAAGATACTTTCATCATCGGCTTTGGAACCGACCACGGCACAGTGGCTGCGGCTCATAACTGGGGTGGCAAAATGAATGTGATGAAAGTCCGCCCCTCACCTGAAGAAACCCTGGAACATTTGATGCACCAGGTGAGGCACGATAATTTTATTCTTCCATTGCATAAAGAAGGGCATGAAAAATTAACAGATGAACTCGAGGAGAGCCGGCTCGAACGTGCAATCGGCGTAGTTTACAGGCCCGAAACAGAAATGCAGAGTCACTATTTCCAGGCATCTCTTTCAAACCAGTTTGATGAATATATCTGGATTGATGAAACCAGGGCAATCAACCCGCTGCCTCAGCGGGAAAAAAAAGAGGGTGTTCCGAACACATATCCTTTCGGATTATGATCAAACAGAATCTTAACGGAGAATAATTTTGAAAAAACAAATTTGTGTAATAGGTATTGATGATTTCAACTTCGAGATGCTAAACACGTTCGACGAATCAGAAAATTACGAATATCATTCGGTATTGGATGTCTCAGATCTTCAGCATAGGGCAAAGTATTCTATGCAGAATTTGTTGGATAAAGCGATCTTTAATGTAGACGCCCTGGATATTTCGCCTGATGCCATCGTGGGATTTTGGAACTTTCCTGTTACTTGCCTGACCCCTTTGCTTGCCAGGCACTATAAACTGCCACACCTTCCACTGGATGCCTTGATAAAGTGTGAGCATAAGTACATGAGCCGGTTAGAACAACAAAAAGTCCTGCCGGACGCGGTTCCTGAATTTGATCTGGTTGATCCTTTCGATGATCAGCCGCTTAGGAGCGTTGAGATAGAATTTCCTTTCTGGCTGAAACCCATGGTTTCATTTGCCTCTCAGCTCTGTTTTAAAGTACATAACAGAAAAGAATTTGATGAAGCAATATCAGACATTAAAAAAGGAATACACCGTTTTGCCGATCCTTTTAACTATGTTTTGGATGAAACGGATGTTCCTGAAACCATTAAAGGCATCGACGGATATTACTGTATTGCCGAGCAACCTATTTCAGGAAAACAGTGTACGGTTGAGGGATATGTACATAAAGGCCAGGTAGGGTTTACCGGAATGTTTGATTCTCAGCGTCACCCGGAACACGAAACCTTTTTCAGTTACGAGTACCCCTCCTCACTAAGCCGTATTACGGTCGAGAAGATGGAAAAAATGTCGGAAGTTCTACTTAAAAGCATCGGCTACGATAACAGCTCATTCAATATCGAGTATTTCTATGATGATGGAAAAGATGAAATATGGCTGCTGGAAATCAATCCAAGAATTTCTCAATCTCACTCCGATCCCTTTAATAAGGTGGATGGCGCACCCAATCACAAATTCATGGTAGAGGTAGCCCTAAAGAAAAAACCGGAATTCCCGCACAGAGAAGGCGATTTTGAAGTGGCTGCCAAGTTTTACTATCGGGTTTTTGATGATGGCGTGGTCACAAACATTCCTTCAGAGAAAGATCTTGAAAGTATACGCAATGAAATTCCCGATATGAGAATCAAAATTTGGGTTGAGGAGGGAATAAAGCTGTCAGAACTTTATGATCAGGACAGCTACAGCTATAAACTGGCATCTATTTATTTAGGTGCACAAAACAAGGAAGAACTTTACAAAAAAAGAGAATACTGCTTTCGTTTATTAAATTTTAAAATAGATCCTGTTCAATAGTATGGCTTCTAAAATTAATGAAGTAACCGAATTTCCACACAAGGTTATTGAAAAAGAGAATGTATGGATACGAATGAAAGACGGCACTAGGCTGGGCGCCCGTATATGGATGCCTGAAACAGCTCCTGGGAATCCGGTACCGGCAATCATGGAGTACATTCCTTATAGAAAAAGAGATCATACCCGGCCCTACGATAACGTTATGCATCGATATTTTGCCGGCCATGGCTACGCCTGCCTGCGGATTGATATGCGTGGAAGCGGTGAGTCGGAGGGGGTGTTGAAAGACGAATACCTGATGCTTGAGCTGGAAGACGGCATGGAGGCCATCCAATGGATTTCAAATCAAAAATGGTGCGATGGAAGCGTGGGAATGATCGGTATATCCTGGGGTGGGTTTAATGGATTACAAATAGCGTCACTCCAGCCTCCTGCCTTAAAAGCAGTTATCACTGTTTGCTCTACTGATGATCGTTATTCAGACGACGTTCACTATATGGGTGGATGCCTGCTGGGCGATAATTTATCATGGGCCTCTACTATGTTCGACCGCTCCGCATGCCCGCCGGATCCGGAATTGGTAGGCAACAGCTGGAAAAGTATGTGGATTGAGCGCCTTGAAAATTGTGAACCCTGGATTAAGACCTGGCTGGAACACCAAAGAAGAGATGATTACTGGAAGCACGGTTCCATAAATGAAAATTTTAGTGATATTAAATGTCCGGTGATGAGTGTAAGTGGGTGGGCAGATGGATATTCCAATTCCATATTTCGGTTGCTCAGAGGCCTGGAAGTTCCAAAACTTGGGCTGATCGGCCCCTGGGGACATACCTATCCCCACCAGGGAGAGCCCGGTCCGGCAATTGGCTTTTTGCAGGAGTGTCTGCGATGGTGGGATAAATGGCTGAAGAATATTGAGACAGATATTATGGCCGAACCTATGCTGCGCGTATGGATGCAAGACTACATGTCTCCACATGCCAGCTATGAAAACCGCAAGGGGCGCTGGGTAGGAGAAAAGAGCTGGCCGTCAGACAACATCAATGATAAAATCATCAGCTTGACGGATGAGCAAAGGCTTGTTGAAGAGGAAACGGTTTCAGTTGGAAATAAAATAAAACAGATTCAATCCCCACTTTCAGTGGGCCTGTTTGCCGGTAAATGGTGCTCATACGCAACGATGCCTGACCTTCCCGGTGATCAGCGGGAGGAGGATGGTGGTTCTCTTGTATTCGAATCGGACAGGCTGGAAAAGCCATTGGAAATTCTCGGCTCCCCGGTACTTGAACTGGAGTTATCAGCAGACAAGCCTCTTGCCATGGCGGCTGTCAGATTATCCGACGTGGCCCTGAATGGTGAGGCTGCACGTGTGACCTTTGGCATTTTAAATCTCAGCCATCGAAACGGCCATGAAGAACCTGAAATGCTTGAACCAAACAAAAAATACCGTGTTCAGATCGAACTAAACGGGATTGCTCACAGTTTTGCGCCAGGGCACCGGCTCAGGATCTCCATATCCACATCTTACTGGCCCTTATGCTGGCCATCCCCCGAACCTTTTACTCTTACGCTGTATCCGCAAGGCTCCTCCATAATACTTCCGGAGCGAAAGCCGCTTCCGGAAGTAGATGACAGAATTTCGTTTAAGAAACCGGAAGGCGCCCCCGGCGTTGAAACTACGGTTGTGAAATCACCTGAAAATAACTGGATTGTACACAGGGATCTGGCTGAAAATTCCTCAACTCTGAAAGTAATCAGAAATAGCGGAACCCGCAGAATTGAAGATATCGATCTTGAAATAGAGAACCGGACTACTGAACTGTATACAACCGTAGCAAACGACCACGAATCTCCCCGTGGTGAGGTAATCACACATCGTGGCTACAAAAGAGGGGACTGGCACGTTCAAACCAGAACAAAAACGGTGCTTACTTCCAACAAAACATACTTTCGCATACGTGCCGAACTGGATGCATATCAAAACGGGCATCGGTTTTTCAGTAAAAGCTGGGATGAGCACGTTATCCGTGATTGTTTATAAAATGCAGTCCATTTAGCCAATAGTTTAACTGCTAATAACTTTCATCCCAGGCATGGATTGTATGTAAAGGAGGAGGAACTTTATTATATTTAGAACTACTAAATTAGGACATCGTGAAATATACCCCGCGGTTTGTATTAACACCCTGCTGTAATCATTTCGTTTTTGAACTGTATGTGTAAAAATTACATGTGTTGGAAAGGGTTCTTTTTATCCGAACTACCAATATTCATCTTCAAAACATGACCCCAACCGACAAAAAACACCTTCGCGCCTGGTACTGGAGCGGTGCAACGCTTGTTTTTCTGATTCTGATTATCGGCGGAATAACACGCCTTACCGGATCAGGGCTCTCCATGACAGACTGGAAACCGATTATGGGCTCAATTCCCCCAATCTCGGAAACACAATGGGAGGAGGCATTTGACCAATACAAACAGTTTCCTGAGTATCAACAGGTGAACAGGGGTATGAGCCTGGGGGAGTTTAAATTCATCTTCTTTTGGGAGTATTTGCACAGGATGGCCGGCAGGCTGATCGGACTGGTATTCATCATACCATTTGGATGGTTTCTGGTTAAAAAGAAACTGGATTCGAAACAGTTGAAACGGGCATTGCTGCTGCTCACTCTTGGTTTATCACAGGGGTTGATGGGGTGGTACATGGTGCAAAGCGGGCTTGTGGACGTGCCCAGGGTGAGTCCCTATAGGCTGGCCGCGCATCTTTCGCTGGCATTTGCCATTTTCGGTCTTTGCGTTTGGTTCGCACTCGACCTTAAATCAAAAAGAAAACAAGCGGAGTCAGGAGCACCTGAACTCCGAAAATGGCTTTGGCTATTTTTGATAATCCTCTCCATTCAGGTCGTTTGGGGAGCTTTTGTTGCAGGAATGCACGCCGGACATATTTACAATACGTTTCCAAAAATGTACCAATTCTGGATTCCGCCAGAGCTGTGGCTGATGGAACCGTTAGTGATCAATCTCTTTGAGAACATGGTTACGGTTCAATGGATTCACCGGATATTGGCAACTCTTCTCGGTGTGATGGCGATCGGAATATGGATTCGGTCTTACCGGCTTGAGACCTCATTCACCACCAAAATGTGGGTATTAAGCGTGTTTGCAGCCGTACTGATTCAATACTTGACCGGGGTGTTTACTTTGATTTATCACGTACCTATGTGGCTGGGAGTATTACACCAAGCACTGGCGATGATACTGTTTGGTATCGTAATTGGAGCCATTCATCATGCAAAATCAGGTTCTCGACAAGTATCGCTTCGTGTGTAAATGATATGCGCATTGCGGTTAAAAGATGAGCATATCATGTTAAAAGTGGACGAAGAGATATCTGCGCATAACTCTGCGAGAACCAATACCGATTTTTAAATGACACTACCAAAATCCTTCATTCGAGTTTGGCAGCTCTCTTTACTGAGTTTCATCATTGCCGGAATTACCGGATTTTTGTATCGCTACGGAATGCTCTACCCGCTGCCTGAAGGTATAAGCTTAGCCAATATCCGACACGCCCACTCTCACCTGATGTTCTTTAACTGGATCTGCCCGCCGATTATGGCCTGGATGGCAGTTACGGTTACGGAAAAAAACGACAAGGCAGCCCTTCGGTCGTTTGTGCCCTGCATCTACACAATGATAGTTCTTGGGTTTCTGTCATACCCCTTTTTTCTTCTCTACGGATATCATTCGGTAGCAATTGGGTCGGCTTCCCTGCCATTGGCTGCGATCATATCAGGCCTGATAATGATTACCTGGTACTGGTTTGCCTGGCTATACTATAGAGAGAGGCAAATTTCGAGCCGATCACTGTCATTTACTCTTTTTGATGCAGCCTTAATTGCCCTGATTATCAGTTCCTTGGGTGCGTGGGGTGTTTCTGTTTTTCAGTTTACAGCAATCGACAGTCCGCTGATCTCCTCAGCAATGACCCACTTCTTTCTTGGGGTATTTACAGAGGGATGGGTGGTGCTGGGAATTCTCGGTATTATGTGGGCAAAATTTGATCTGCCGAAATTTTCGTTCCATAGCGGATGGCTTTGGATACCGCTACTGTTTGGTTCAATGCTGGTTTTCCCGTTTAGCCTGAACCGTGCAATAATAACCCCGGAAATGCATATTACTGCAAATATAGGCTTGATCCTGATTGCCATTTCACTCTCTCTGAACCTTTTCCTTATGGTTAAACAAAAGCAGTTGGCAGGTTTTATCTGGAAAACGGTTGCCCTCATCATCACTGTAAAGATTATATTCCAGATTATGGCTGTTTTGCCATTAGATATTTGGCCGGGTGAGCACGGACTGAGAGTTCTCTACCTGCATCTGCTACTGCTTGGCCTGGCATCCATAGTGCTCGTCCAGGCTTTTCATTTAAACCGGCACAATAGTGCGAAGGTATTCTTTGTCATAGCTGTTCTGCTAGTATTAATCTCACTGCTATTTATAAGTGGTTACTGGCCCCCAAATTTGATGGTGCCGGATATCTATTGGTGGCTAATGGGTACTGCATTACTGCCAATTATACCGGCAGTTTGGCTATATGTGTTAACATATCAAAAAAATAAGCTGTAAAAATCTCATTTTTTTGGGAAAGTTTAAGATTGAATGGTTATTTTAAGACAAAAGACTCTGTAATTAGTTAATTAGAAAAAATGCTATTATCAAAATCATGCGTCTACGGTCTTCGGGCTGCTCTCTTTTTGGCAACCCGGAAAGAGGGAGAGTATACTCCCATCAAAGGAATGAGTGAAAAACTTGAAATCTCATTTCATTTTCTCACCAAGATTCTCCAGCAGTTAACTGCAGAAGGAATTCTAAAATCCTATAAAGGCCCTAACGGAGGTGTTAAGCTCACAAAGCCCGGTCATGAAGTTACGTTAATGGATATTGTTTTGGCTATAGACGGCCCAAAACTGCTTACAGAGTGTGCCCTGGGTTTACCCGGATGCGGCCATAAAAATCCATGTCCGCTGCACGACAAGTGGGCCGAAACCAGGGACAGCATTCGTGATATGCTTGAGAAAACCAGCCTGACCGACCTTGTTCGAAAAGGAATAGAAGAAAATCTGCGTTTAACTGATGACGGAGATTTCAAGGACTTACTGAGAATTTAACATCCGTTGATATCTTTATGTTGTTCAAAGAGAAGACCCTTTTAGAACTGGTAACCAGGTATAATGTACCCGGACCACGATATACATCGTATCCCACAGCGCTTCAATTTACAGATCAATTTGATGATCACCTCTTGAATGAGTATCTGGTTAAACGGTCTGCTGAGGCCCGGTCTGTTTCACTATATTTTCATATCCCGTTCTGTTTTTCGCTTTGCTGGTATTGCGGCTGCACAAAAATCATTACAAGAGATCAGGATCGCGGAGATGTATATCTCGATTACCTTG
>SL_8KL_010_SEDDRAFT_10000975_pt1 | contig 24790 bp, 28 predicted proteins | sample SodLakKL_010_SED_4_FD_11160 | JGI IMG/M metagenome (IMG submission 11160) | reverse complement strand
GGCACTCGGCAAACCTGAGATAAGGTCAATGCTTGGTGCAGGGACTACCGTAGCATAGCCCGAACTCCATAGCGATGACCTGACCTCTGTAAATCAAGTCAGAACAGCGGAGGAGAACCCTTGAAAAGCTGGAAGCCTCTTCCTAACCAACGGTTAGGTGGAGGAGGATGTCACTTTATCTTACCAGTTGGATAAGATCTCTCCTTCTAAGAAGAGTATACACCCCAACAATTAAGTAGTTTCAATACACCTTTCAGGTAAAGAGTTCACTGCAAGCCTGAGATAAGGTTTCGTTCGTGTCCAAGTTAGATAGGAAGGCAAGAACCTATAGTGATAAATCCCTCGCGAGTGTGAGTAAGAGTCCAAGTGACAGCGCACAGAATTACGTATCAGTGACCCGCCCTCTCTGTTAGATCTCTGTTCCATCGAGAAGTTGATAAGCGGAGCGGAACCTTAACTCTTTACTCAAGAAGTCACCTTCCAAACCGTCAGGTTTGATGGGTGAGGATTTCACGATAGATATAGGAATAAAATTTTTTATTGGAGGACAAATCTAAATGGATATAGATGGGGTGGAAGTTGAAGATACATATTGCGAGGCGTTTGAAGGTCTGTATTCTAGGTTAATTATAACTGCTATTGATTCTATGAATTTGCAGAAAGCATCTAATGAGGTTACAGCATTACCGTATACTGTTTTTGGCGAGTCTGAAGGAGGTATTGAAAGCTATGTATCTAAAGATTCAACCCCGGATAACAGAGAGGGAGCGGTAATACAGCTATGGACTGGAAATGGTGATGTAGAAAAATTATATACTGAAGTTTCTAAGAGGATAAGACAGGGAGTTTTGGTTGTTCCTGGGACTAGAGTATTCAATGCATCAAATGGAAACATTAAAATCGATACGATGGAAAAAATAGGTCACTGTGGAGACGGTTATGAATGGATTGTAAATCGTTTTGGTAGAGAAATGATAAATATACCTATAATGATGGGAGATTTTCTAGTAGAAAAAGAGATACGTGCAAGTAAGGGTATTATGGGTGGAAATGTCTGGTTTTTTTGTGATAATATTGGTACAGCTTTAGATGCTGGTAAAAAGGCTTTAGAAAAAATAAAAGGAATAGAAGGAGTTATAACTCCCTTTGACATATGTGCTGCTGGCTCTAAGGTAGAGACAAATTATCCTGAGATAGGCCCTACAACTAATCATGTATATTGCCCAACACTGAGATATAAAATAGATAATTCGAAAGTTCCTGAAGAAACTGAGAGCATACCTGAAATTGTTATAAATGGGGTAGATAAGGAGGCTGTAGAAGAAGCTATGAAAGTTGCCATTTTTGAGGCATCAAAAGTTGATGGTGTTTCAAAAATTACATCTGGGAATTTTGGTGGCAGGCTAGGAGATTATAAGATTTTTTTAAAAGATCTTGTTGATTAAATCCATAAAAAAAGGAAAGTTTGTATATATCTAGATAAAAACTAATAATAGAATGAAGAAAGAACAAGAAGAGATACTCAGGTCATTAAATTATAATGAAATGAGTTTCACAGAATTATACAAGAAGCTCTCAATGACGGAAGATGAATTAACTTCTGAGTTGAGATCCTTAGTTGATAAGGGATTGATTAAAGAAAAGAGTGTAAAGAAGAGAGATGAGATTGCATTTTATAATATCACTGAGGAAGGAAAAGATACTTTTAAAAAAGAAATGGAAAAACATTTCGAAAATGCAGAAGAACCTTAATACTATTTGATTCCCATCAACTTAGTTGGAAAAGTATTTAATGTCTAAGTTATGACCTACGTAATAGTGCTTGGAATAATTAAAGATTACATAAGTTTTTGAATTTATTGTAGGATATAATTAAGGAGTATTTTATAATTTATGCTTTCCGATTTTCATATACATACGGCATTTGTGGATGGTGAACTACTTCCATCAGAAATTGCTAGACGATATTCTGATATTGGTTTTGATGCCATTGCTATAACTGAGCATGTAGATTTCTCTAATTTGGACGTTCTCAACAAAATTAAGAAGAATGTTAGGGAAACATATGAGATTGATGTACTCGTAGGTGCAGAGATTACGCATATACCTCCACGGAAAATGGATAAGTTGATAAATAAGATATGTGGATTAGATATCAGTCCTATCCTGGTGCATGGTGAATCCTTAGTTGAGCCAGTAGCTGAAGGGACCAATAAAACTGCTTTAATGAATGAAGATGTTGATATATTAGCCCATCCAGGACACATATCTGGAGAGAATGCAGAATTGGCAAAAGAAAATGATGTATCCCTTGAGATAACTGCTAGAGGTGGACATTGCTACTCAAATGGTCACGTCGCAAGAATTTCAAAGGAGAAAGGATGTGATTTGGTTGTCAACTCAGATGGTCATCATCCTAATGATTTTTTAAGCGAAGATGAATCTATTGAACTGGCTATGGGTTCAGGCTTAAGTCAAGAAGAATCTTTTGAAGTTGTGTGTGAAAACTCTGAGAGGTTATTTAAAAAGTTTAGTAAAGAAGTTTAAGTTAATGTAAATATCTGTAATTTATGCTAAGAAAGAAGTTATTTCAACCACATTTTTATAACACTGAGAGAAATATAAAGAGTAGTAAACACAAATTAAGTTTTTTTAAAAATTAAAAAGTAAAAAATCTAAAGAGGTATATTTATGGATGTCATACGTGAGGTTTCTACAGAAACACTCATTGAAAAAGTTGCCCAGGAGTTAAAAGATTTTGAGGAGATTAGTAAGCCAGAGTGGGCTGATTATTCAAAAACTGGAACGCATAAAGAACGACCTCCAGACCAGGACGATTGGTGGTATACTAGAAGTGCTTCGTTGCTTAGTAAAGTTTATATGAAAGGTCCAATAGGCGTTGAAAGGCTTAGGAAATATTACGGTGGTAAAGATAAACGACGATCCGAACCTGAAAGTTTTAAGAAAGGTTCTGGTTCTATAATAAGAAATTCTCTTCAACAACTAGAGTCGGCTGGTTTAGTTGCTAAAACGCCACAAGGTAGGAAGATTACCAAAGAAGGTAGGAATTTTTTAGACGGAGCATCAAGAAAAGTAAAGGACAAGCTTGAAGAAGATTAAACTATCTATTTAAATTATAAAGGAGGGAAATCTTTATTGAGTGATGAAAGTGACGATCTCCAAAAGATTCGAGAAGAAAAACTTGAAGAGTTAAAAGAAAAAAAACTGGACGAGGACCAGATTGAAGAACAAAAAGAACAGAGAGAAGCCCAAAAAAAGAAAATTCTACGCCAAATACTAACAACAAAAGCAAGACAGAGATTAGCAAATCTTAGGATGGCTAGACCTCAATTTACAGAATCCATAGAACAGCAATTAATACTTTTAGCACAGCAGGGTAGAGTTCAAGGAAAAATAGACGATGAAAAGCTTAAGGAAATTCTTAAGAAGCTTAAGGAAGATGATGAAGAAATAAATATAATTAGGAAATAAATTGTCATAATTAAGGAGGTAAGAGATATGGGAAAAAAATCTAAAGGAAAAAAGAAGAGATTGGCAAAGAAAAAGAAGCAGAATCAAAGAGTGCCTGCTTGGGTCATGTTAAAAACTAATAGAAGTGTTACAAATCACCCGAAAAGGAGAAACTGGAGAAGAAATAGCACTGATGAGTAAAATAATTATTTTTATACAATGATATAAGTGATAATTGGGGAAAAATAAATTATGAAAGAAACTGTTGTTACTGTACCGCTTAAAAACGTAGAGTCGGCTCCTAGAACGTCTAGAGCAAAAAAAGCAATAAATGAGGTTAGAAAAGTTTTATCAAAGCAATTTAATGTTTCTAAGGATGACATATATCTCGATAGCTCATTAAATGAAAAGATATGGGAGAGAGGAATACAAAAACCTCCCTCTAAGATAAAGGTCCTTGTGAGAAAATTTGAGGATGGAGTAGTTGAGGCGGAATTGGCAAATGAATGAGATTCAGTTTAAAAAACTTGATATATTAGGAAGTGGAATGCTAGGAGTTTATATCAATTCATCTAATGATTATATGTTAGCCCCAAATGGTTTGGAATCAGATGTTATTGAGTCAATGGAAGAAGTACTTGATGTTGAGGCTATAGAGATGTCTGTTGGTGGGAGTGATTTAGTTGGTGTTTTCTCTGAAATTAACTCCAACGGCGTACTTTTTTCAGATATTGTTGATGACTCCAATATCATCAAATTAGAAGAGAGAGGTTTAAATGTTGGGACGGTTTCGGGTAACATGAATACAACTGGAAATCTTGTCCTTGCTAATAGTAAATTTGCGTTTATACACCCTGATTTGTCAGAAGAGGACACTAAGTTGGTTGAAGAAGTTTTAGATGTCGAAGTATTTAGAACAACAATATCAGGGATAAAAAATGTAGGTGCAGCAGGGATATTGACCAATAGAGGATTGTTACTTCATCCAATGACTGGAAAAGAGAGAGTAGATGAGTTTAGTGAAATGCTGAAAATCTCTGTAGATGTGGGCACGGTAAATTATGGCATGCCAATGGTAGGATCTGGAGCAGTCGCAAATGATAAAGGATTTTTGAGTGGTAGTCGTACAACTGGTCCCGAACTTGGCCGAATAGAAGAAACACTTTTTATGGAGGGATTATAGTATGGAATATAAAGTAAAAGGTAGATTTGATATGGGAAGGTCTAAAGGTCAAAAATTTGAAAAAATAATAGAAGCTCGTAGTGAGGTCGATGCAGAGGAAAAAATATACTCTTTAATAGGTAGCAAACACAAAGTGAAGAGAAGGAATATAGATATAAAGTCAATTCGAAATGTTTAAAAATCTGTTTCAGAAAACTCTTTTAAATTGAGTTATTTTGTTATATATCGTCTTATGAGGAAATCCCATATTCTTTTTTTAAACTTTTAAAATTTAGTATTGCTTGTAATATTTTCTACTTTTAGCGTTGAAAATATTTTTTAATATGAATCTGTTTTTTATGTTATCTAAGTGACCGAGAAGCCAACTTCCCAATTGTAGATTAGGTGGGTAATAAACCGACCTGTAAAGGGAAAAATACTAAAAATACCAAAGTAGGTATATGTAAAGGTATGAGAATACACACAGACTTGAATGAAAAGGAAAGGGAACGGGTGATGAAATACTCAAAGGATTAAGGTTGAAGATAGCTTACACCTCTCAACTATGTTGTAAGTGTGGTGAAAAAGGAAATAGAAATAAAGGCCTATTCAAGTGTAAAGGAACTAAGAAAATCCGATGTAAACGGCTCCAGAAACATATCCAAGCGGGCACTCGGCAAACCTGAAACAAGGTCAATGCTTGGTGCAGGGGCATCCGTGGCTATGCCCGAACTCCCTAGCGATGACCTGGCCTCTGTAAAGCAAGGTGGAGAGCGGAGGAGAACCCTTGAAAGGCTATAGGTCTATTACTAATCAACGGTTAGGTGGAGAATGTCACGTTTGAATGTAATTTAGGGGGTGTGTATTTTAGTATGTGTCTATTTTTAATTAATGGTGGAAGATATTACTTAAGGATAAAATATGTCTAAAGAATTAATGATCGGAAGTATATGAAAAAATTTTAAATTAAGGTTTTAAAGATGTTTGAGAAATTAAAGAAGAAAGTAAATGTTTTTCAATCAAGAGTTGATGAAAAAGCTGAGGAAAAACCCTCGATGGGTGAGAAAGCAAAGAAGTTTGTAAAAGAGAGGAAGGTAATCATTGATGAGGATGACATTGGGGAGCCACTTGAGGAGTTTAAATTTAGCCTTGTTGAAAGTGATGTTGATTATGATGTTGCTGAAGAAATTGTAAAAAATCTAAGAGAAGAATTAGTTGGTGAAGAGATAAAGTGGAGGAAGGATAAGAAAGGTTTTGTTGAAAATAAACTTAAAAAATCTATATCTAGGGTTTTTGAAAAACCTTTTGATTTTTTTGAGTATATTGAAAATTCAGAAAAACCAGTTAGCATTGTTTTTGTTGGAACTAATGGAGTTGGTAAAACTACTACAATAGCGAAACTTGCAAATCTATTGATGGAACGGGGAAAATCTGTAGTGTTAGCTAATGGAGATACATATAGAGCTGGAGCTGAAGAACAGATAGAAACTCATGCGGAAGCTTTAGGAGTTCGTGTTATAAAACATCAAAGAGGTGCAGATCCGGCTGCAGTTATATATGATTCGATAGAATACGCTTCGGCGAATAATATCGATGTTGTAATGGCAGATACTGCTGGACGTATGCATACTGATGTAAATCTCATGGACCAAATTGAAAAAATTGATAGAGTCACCAATCCTAATTTAACTATTTTTGTTGACGAGGCTGTTGCTGGTAGTGATGCTGTTGAGAGAGCACGAGAATTTCATGAATCGATAGATATAGACGCAGCTATATTGACTAAAATAGATGCCGATGTCAAGGGAGGTGCCGCAATATCTATATCGCATGTTACAAAAAAGCCCATAATATTTGTAGGGATAGGACAAAGTTACTCTGACTTAAAGGAATTTGATTCTAATTGGTTTATTGAGAAATTGTTTGAATGAGATTTATATATTAGGTTGAATAAGGTAAAGGAAAAATTATCTTGTATGGTTATGACAAATAATAAAAGAGTTGGAAAAGCGAAATATAATCAAAAGATAAGGAAGTAAAATAACATAATGCTTTCGATGTTGATAGTATGATATTTGATAAGTTGGGAAGTTCTCTTAAGAAGAGTATAAGAAAAATAGCTGGAAAAAGTAAGATAGATGAGGAAGATGTAGAAGAACTCTCAAAAAATATACAGAGAGCTTTGATAAAATCTGATGTCGAGGTAAGGTTGGTAAAATCCCTTACTGATAGAATTAAAAGTAGGTCTTTAGATGAAGAACCTGCTAAAGGAGCTAGTACTAGGGAACATGTAGTAAATATAGTTTACGAAGAATTAGTCAATATAATTGGAGATGGATCTTCTGTCCCTATTAAGAGCCAAAATATACTTCTTTTAGGATTACAAGGATCTGGTAAAACTACTACTGCAGCAAAGATGGCGAATTATTTTGAAAATAAAGGCCTCAAAGCTGGTTTAATCTGTGGAGATACTGATAGACCTGGAGCCTATGACCAATTAAAAACACTTTCTGAAGAGGTCAGATGTGGTTTTTATGGAGAGAAAAATTCAGAAAATTCCGTAGATACAGTAAAGAGGGGTTTGGATGAACTCGATGATGTAGATGTTAGAATTGTAGATACTGCAGGAAGGCATTCTCTCGAGTCTGATTTGATTGAAGAAATGAAGCAAATTGAGAAGGTAGTTAATGCAGATAGAAAATTATTGGTTATAGATGCAGCAGTAGGAAAAGGAATAAAAAAACAGGCCCAAACGTTTGAAAAATCAGTAGGAATAGATGGCGTTGTTATAACTAAGTTAGATGGAACTGCAAAAGGAGGAGGTGCTTTAACTGCAGCATCTAAAGCAGATACCGAAATCTCTTTTGTAGGGACCGGAGAAAAGATTGATGAGTTTGAAGAGTTTGATCCTGAAAGCTTTGTATCCAGATTACTAGGAATGGGAGATTTACAGAAACTTGTTCAAAGAGCCGAAGAAAGACTTGATGGAGATGAAGTTGATGTAGAGTCGATGATGCAAGGTAAAATAACTCTTAAGGATGTTTATCAGCAGCTTGAATCTATAAACAAGTTAGGACCCCTTAATCAAATAATGAGTATGCTTCCTTTTGGAGGAGTCGATTTACCTGATGACGCGATGGATGTAACTAAGGATAGGATGAAAAAGTATAGGATTATAATGGACTCGATGACTGAAGAGGAACTCCAAAACCCTGAGATTATAAATAGTTCGAGAGTAAGAAGGATATCCGAAGGATCAGGCACATCAAGAGAAGAGGTTAATGAGCTACTTAAGTATTACAAAATGATGAAGAAAATGTTTAAAGAGATGAGAGGTAGAAGGACCCCTATGAATCAGATTATGAAGAAATTTAGATAGTTTGATTTTTTTAGGTAGTGATAGGAGATAGATATGATTCTTGAGAAATCAGAAGATATATTATACGATAATATATTGTGTGACAGTTGCTTAGGAAGACAATTTGCTCTACTTGGTAGCGGAACCACAAATAGAAAGAGAGGGAATTCGATAAAATTCAATTTGGTTTTAGAAGGAGATCGAATTTTAAATGAAGAAGAAGATACCACTCTTTTGACCAATCTAGCTCAATTTTTTGATTTTGCTAGAGAAACATTAAAAAGAAGAGAGGCTGAGGAACCCGCGATCAAAGAGGAAGTGTGTGATTTATGTAACGGTCTTATGGATTCTTTGGATGAATTGGCTTGTATTGTGAATGATAATCTTGAGGATTTGGAATTTAATAATTTCTTGATAGGAAGCAAACTAAAACAAGAAATTGTAAATAAAGAGGAGAGAATATGGACAGAGTATGGTATAAATTATTCTGAATCAATAAAGTCGGAAATAAATAGAGAGATAGGTAAGAGAGTTGAATCTATGTTATCTAAAGAAGTAGAATTCCAGAATCCCGAGGTTGTTGCTATTGTAAATACAGATACTGAGTCTGTTGAAATAAATATAAATCCGATATATATTTATGGGAGATACAAAAAACTTGAGAGAGGTCTACCTCAAACCGAATGGTTTTGCCACGTATGTCGTGGAGAGGGTTGTATGAGATGTGATGGTAGTGGCTATCTATATAATGAATCAGTTGAACAGATTATTTCGAAGCCTGCGATTGAGTTAACTAAGGGTGAAGAGTCTGTTTTTCATGGGGCTGGAAGAGAAGATATTGATGTTAGAATGTTGGGAAATGGGAGGCCTTTTATTATTGAAATAAAGGAACCTAAGAGGAGAAAATTAAATTTAAATGAATTAAAGAATTTAATTAATAAAAAAGATGATGAAAAGGTGAAAGTCGATAATTTAAAAATTGTGGATAAAAATAAAGTGGTTGAACTAAAACAAGCAGAAGCACCAAAAACCTATATGGCTACAATTTCTGGCGATTTCGATGAAAGAGATGTTGAAAAAATAGATACATCTAAACCTATAAATATAAAGCAAGAAACACCTTCAAGGATATCAAGAAGACCAGAGAAAGTAAGGGATAGATCAATACACCAAATGTCAGTTGAGGAATTAGAAAAAGATAGTGCTGTTGTAAAGATAAAAGCAGATGCAGGTACATATATGAAAGAATTTATAGAAGGTGATTATGGTAAGACTAAACCAAGTTTATCGTCAATACTAGGAAAAGAGGTTAATTGCAGTGAATTAGATGTTATCCAAGTCCATTATGAGGATTAATTAGCAATATATAAAAAATTACTTATCTTTTGCAGAATTATTGTTTGCAAACGATTGTTTGAATAGTTAATCAGGTTAAATATTTATAAAAATTAAAAAAGTTTAAAAGTAAAAAATGATTGATGTGATTTATTATGGTTCGAAAATCTAAAGGATCACGACAAGGATCCAGAAAGAAAATGAAAAAAAGGGGTAAGAGAAAGACCTCGATAAGTAAAGTAATGAGTGAATTTAGTATCGGAGATAAAGTACATGTAACTATAGATCCTAGTATACAAAAAGGGATGCCTCACCCACGATTCCAGGGAAGGACAGGAGAGATAATTGAAGAAAGAGGTAAAGCTTATGTGGTTCGAGTTAAAGATGGTTCATCATTTAAAAAGATTGTTGTTAGGCCCGAACATCTTAAGCTTCAGAGATGTGATAGAGATGGTTAAGGAAATAATTGAAAATAAACCAATATCCATATCTAAAGCAAAAGAAATATTAAAGAAGGAAGTAGAGGATAGAAAAGAAAGAGGACAGGACATAGGATATGCTCAAAGACGGTCTTATGATTATGCTTTTAAATTTTCTAAGCTAGATAATGAAGATGCTAAAGATTTGGTGGAAGAGCTTTTGGAACATGATAAAGTTACACCTGGAATTGCGGTTAAAATTGTAGATATAATGCCTAAAGAGGCCGGAGAAATTAGATCGATATATGAAAAAGAGAGATTTGCTATTGATAATCAAACTATAGAAGATATTTTAGGATTTGTTGATAAATATCGATAGAATATTAGATTAATGAATCAAAAACTCTGAATATCAGCTATAATTTAATCTGATATAGGCATAAGTATATCAAACTGTTTTTAATCTCCCAACAATCTAGCTTTATATCGATTAAATGCGATTACTTTTAAATATATGTTGGTTTTAAATTAATATAGGTTTTATATTTTACTGAATATTTCAAATGAGAAGGGGAAGAAGTAATGAATAATGATAAAAAGAGAGAGGAGTATATATGGGTTTTAGATTTTCTTCCTAGAGGTCACCCTGAAGATGAACGTCCAGCCTACCAAAAAGAACCTTTAATACAAGGTATTGGTGAAAAGTATTTTATGATCTTAGAGTCTGCCCCAAAAAAAGGAAATACGCCAAGTCAATATGATAGGTTGTATGTAGGGCGAGGGGAACGAAAGGTTGTTGACCACGTAAAGAAGAGGATAGATTATGAAGATTTAACTCATGGTGCACAATTAGAGCTACCATATATAATTGAAGAGATAGTTAAGGAAAATGAGGAAAGGTTTATAGATATATTTAATAATGCCCAGCCAATCACAACCCGTAAACATACACTTGAGTTATTACCTGGAATAGGTAAAAAATTAATGTGGAAGATATTAGATGCTAGGGAGGAAAGTGAGTTTTCCTCATTTGATGATCTTTTAGAAAGAGTAGATGGTATACATAATCCTGAAAAGATTATTGCAAACAGGGTAGTTAAGGAAATCAAAGGAGAGGATGTTAAATACAAAATATTTGTAGAGGGGTAAAGATTCAAGATTTATTTTGAGTCATATGCTGCATTTTACCAAGCTATGCTATATAATTTGATTAGTAAATATTGGTAAGCTTTACTAATTGGTAAAAATGTAAGCTTACCCCTTGCTTGTTTTTTTTAATGAAAAATGAACAGTTTTTAAAAAATGAGTAATTCTAAGATTTAATATTATACTGATGAGGATAGTAAATTTAAAAGTTGTAATTTTTTTATTTTTGAGTTAAAGTTGACCAAAATATTCTCTTTTTATATTCAAAAAAATGAGGCCGAAAGATATTCGAAAAATGTTAGAGGAACACGGAATAAAGCCTAGAAAGAAGAAAGGTCAGCACATTTTGATTAGAGATGAAATTGCCGAAAGAATGGTAGAATATGCTGATTTAAATGAAGATGATGTTGTTTTAGAAATTGGTGGCGGGACAGGCGTTTTAACCCAAAAAATACTTGATAGGTGTGATGAGGTAATTGTAATAGAAAACGATTCACGTATGGTAAAAATACTACGCGAGAGGTTCGGAGACAATATTAGATTAGTTAAAGGAAATGCTTTGGATGTTGATTTAGGGTTATTTGATAAGTGTGTATCTAATCTTCCATACCAAATTTCTTCTGAAATGACGTTTAGGCTTTTCTCCTATGATTTTGATATTGCAGTGATGATGTATCAGAAAGAATTTGCATATAGGATGGCTGCGGACCCGGGAAAAGATAACTATGGTCGATTATCTGTTAGCGTAAATTTTTTTGCAGATGTTGAATTACTTGAAGTCATTCCAAAGGAAGTTTTTTATCCGGTACCAAAGGTAGGTTCGGCTATAGTAAAGTTAACTCCAAGGGAACCTCCTTTTAAAGTCTATGATCGAGAATATTTCCTTAATTTTGTAAAGTCTGTATTTACACAAAGGAGAAAAAAATTAAAAAACGCAATTAAAAATAGCTTACACGTATTTGAACCTAATATTAACAACGATGATTTGAAGAATATTCTGGCCAATTTTCAAGAAATCTTAGATGATAGGCCAGAAAAACTTTATCCAGAACAATTTGCTAACTTAGCAAACAGCTTTTACGAATATCAAGGCACAGCCCAAAATGAACAAAATGATGAAAATAGTTAAGTATGAATTAAATTAGATAAATAAAGATATCATGATAAAAGATATAAAAAAATCTGATAAGGTTTATGGACCCTCTGAGGACACATATCTTTTATTAAAGGCATTAGATTCATTTTTGGATTTTGGCATGAAGGGATTAGACATGGGTACTGGAACAGGCATAATTGCAAGAAAAATGGCAGAAAAAGCAGATTGTGTAACAGCTGTAGATATAAGTAATAAATCAGTTAAACTAGCCAAAGAAAATACATCAGATTTAGAAAATGTTAAAGTTTTACAAAGTGATCTCTTCCAAAAGATTGAAAAAGAAACTTTTTTTGATATCATAACTTTTAATCCTCCATATCTTCCTATCAATCCTGATGAAAGTATTAAGGATGAAATAAGTATTGCTTGGGAAGGGGGTAAAGATGGCCTCTATATAATTAAAAGATTTCTAAAAGATGTATGTAAGTATTTATCTGAAGAAGGTATAGTTTTAATGATTTCATCCTCACTTATTAGCTTAGATAAAATCGAAAAATTAGCAAATGGAAAAGATATGAGTTGTGAAATATTTTTAAAAGAAAAGATTTTTTTCGAGGAACTTTATGCATTAAAGCTAACCCCAAATGTTTAAATGAAATTGATAGGTACTTAGATTGTTTTTTCTCAAATTGGTTCTAAGACCCCTTCTTTAGGGAGGGATCACATCAAGCATTACCGTATGAATCTCCTTCAACAATACCGGTTGAAATTAAGTGGGCTGCTCTAATTGGTTCAGGTATCCGACTTCTTGTTGACGTCATTTTAGTAATTTTAATTGCATCACTTTTTTTGAGTCCACAAAACTGGATATAAACTGGCTTATTATTTTCATCTTGTACAGTATTTACTTCAACAGGTGTTCCCGCACTCTTGATTTTTTTCCATCTTTTTTTAGAATAAGATAAATTTTTAATTGCGTTTTTTATTTCATCAAAATTTGGATACCTTCTCGAAACAACAATTGTAGGTATACCTATAGCTTTGTGCAATTTTTTGATATCTACTATATTAAAACCCGCAAAAGTTATCCCATCTAGAAATACGAATTGGACTTGATCGTAGTGTCGGGATTTTGTAATCATTTCTTGGATTTTTGAATTAGCATCCATCCCGTCAATATGTATTTCAGTTTTAAGCACTCCATCTAACCATTTTCCACCTCTAAAAAGAGTGCCTACTAATATACTTTTGTTTGAGCTATTTTTATCATATGGGCCATCATCTATTCCAAGAACCCTCGTTTCTCTTTTAAACATTGAATAAAATTAAGAAGATGTTTAAAAATCTTCAATTTCTTTGGACAACTCTTTAAGATTTTTTAATGATGAATTTAAAACCTCTTTTATTACCTCTCTAGGGTTGCTTCCTTCATCAACCTTCACGTGAAGTACCGGATCGCTGAGATCAGGATGTTTTATGTCGTAAGATGTAATTTCTACTCTATCATCGTCCACGAGTATTGATTTTGTAAGGTTAGGTACAGTATGATCTTCATCCACGAACTCAATCTTCATTTCATTTGCATTTTCTTCAATTATATTGGTTTTCATTTATCGAATCCCCTTTCCAAAATCTGAGGATATTTTTCTATTTTCAACATTTTCGCATTTGCGACATATAAGCTTGGTTTTTTCCTTACGTTTTAGTCTTCCGTTACATTCTTCACACTTTGCACTTAAAACGCCAAGCTGCGGCTCATTTGTAGCTAGATCTATTGCACCAGGTTTTTCAACTATAACTTTAGCCTTAATTATATCTCCTGATTTAAAATAATCGCTTAAATTTTCAACATAATCATCACTTACATTTGATATGTGTATAGCACCTACTTCATCTGCAGCTGATTCTCTGTATACGTTACCGACAATCCTATCTATATTAACAAGAGCTATTGAATCTTTTACTCTCCTAACCGTCCCAAGAATTTCGTCTTTATTTTTAGGTACCGGAGGAACAGAAGTTGAAGGTATAACTTTCACGAACTTGTTTTCTTCGTTTACCTCAATAGTTCCTATAATAGATGAATATACTTTACCGTTTTTGTCGTAGGTTCCTTCCCCACTCGAATACTCTTCTGATGTCCCGATAAATTTTCCTGGAATAGTAAATTTCCCATCAATCATAATATATCCCTTTATATTTTATCATTTTTAATAATTTATTGGTCTTTAATAAATTTAAAAAGATTAACTTTAACTGATTTTTCTTCTTCTTTATGGAAGTTAAATCTTCTCCTTATAGGGAAATTTAACGTTATTTCTTCTTCGATATATCCATTATTTTCTCTAACATATTCTTCAATGAACCTCCTAGTGCCATCTCGGTGAATCGAATATACAATAGGAGCAATTTCTAATGATTTTTTGATAAAAGGACGATCACTTCCAAATTTTTGTGCACCAAATGGAGGATTTTGGATTACTGTATCACCTTCTCCATCTACATCAGATACATCCTCTTCTATAAATTCAACTTCCGCCTCAAGTGATTTGCAATTTTCTTTGGCTATATTCAAGGCGTTTTCGTCTATATCAACGCCTACTACTTTATCGGCTCCTAACAGTTTTGCCCCTATAGCAAATGTTCCGGTCCCACAACCCAGGTCATATACTTTATTGTTTATTATGTTTCCTTCAAGTTTTGCTAATTGCAATAAAGAAGCTGCAAGTGGAGCAGGCGTACTGTATTGCTCTAATTCAACTGAAGGATCCTCAAATTCTTTGAGTGACTGTAGCTTAATTTCAAGTTCCTTTTTTCTCATTTTATATTTATCATTAAATTACTTTTACAAATTCTTACTTTTTTAAACTTCTATTTTTTTTATAAATCAAATTTTTTATTAATTGGTTCTTGATTTTATAGATTAGTGGAAACGAATTTAATGAAGCTGACTATTTTTTAGTTAACTCATTACCCAAGAAGTCTCCTTCCAGAATCTTTGATTCAGGTGGGTGATGAATTGTATAGTATTCATATATCCAGAGAAGCATATCAATGGTTACGGGATATCGGAAAGCTTCTAGTTATCCAATCTGGTGGAGACTACCAAGGCAAGAGAGGATGAATAATTCTCCTGAACGAAGAAAATTTTTTCCGGCATAGGGATATCGTAACCGTGACCGAAGCTACTGTCAACGACCAAACCCTTACAATGAACGGCGATGTAGGTGTTAACCTAAAGGGTGGGTGTTCTCTCCTTGCAGGACGTTCCTGTAAGTTTCTGTCGGTAGTCCTAAAACCAGATTATTGATTGAATTAAATAATGTAAACTTTGATATCGGCATTCATCCTCCGCCTGAAGACGGAGGCATTCTGCCTGACCTTCTGTAAAAAAATGTGAAAAAAGCAAATTTTAAAAATTTAGGATAAAAATAACTAGTAAGGAAGATTAGTAAATTATAAAAATAATATTGATATACTTCTTTACTTAATATATGGAGTGCTATCAATTTGGAAAATATATTTTAAATTAGAATGAATCCCTTGGAGGATCCGATGTCTATTACAAATATAAATGAGAGAGACGCATCCAGACTTAGTAAATTTGAGGAATTCTTTAAAAGATACTATAAAAATGAAGTTATGTCTCTTGCTAAGTCCTATCCTAAAAAGAAATCATTTAAGATTTTATTTTCAGATTTGGAAACTTTTGATCCCGAGTTAGCTGATGAATTACTCGATACCCCTGATGAAGTTCTATATTCTTCTGAAGAAGCACTAAAAAATATAGACATACCTGTAGATGCTGATTTTGAAAAGGTGAATGTACGAGTTGTAGGCATACCAAAAAGTGAAAAGGTTCTTGCTAGGAATTTAAGGAGCCATCATATTGGAAAGTTTATTTCTATTGAGGGAATAGTTCGGAAAGCTACTGAAGTGCGTCCTAAGCTTGTTGAAGCTGTTTTTGAATGTATAAGGTGCGGAGAGCATACAAGTATTAAACAGGATAGTAACAATTTTCAGGAGCCTTATGAATGCCCTGGGTGTGAGAGAAAAGGGCCTTTCGATCTTAAGCCCGATTTATCTGAATTTATAGACTCTCAAAAAATTCAGATTCAGGAATCTCCAGAAGAATTGAAAGGAGGAGAACAGCCACAGGATATAAACGTTTTGATGGAAGATGACATAACAGGAATAGGTATCCCTGGTAATAGAGTTGTAGTTAATGGAGTTTTGAGATCTTCTCAAAAATCAAAAAGAGGCGGAAAAACCACGCTTTTTGATGTATATCTTTATTGTAATTCTATAGAAGTCAAGGAGCAAGAATTTGAGGAAATTGAGATAAGCGAAGAAGAAGAGGAAGAAATCATTAAATTATCTGAAAATCCAGAGATATATGATAAAATAAAGAATTCAATCGCACCTACAATATATGGGTACGAAGATGTTAAAGAAGCCATGGCACTCCAGCTTTTTTCGGGTGTTCCTAAGAATTTGCCAGATGGGTCTCGTATTAGAGGAGATGTCCATATATTTCTTGTTGGTGATCCAGGAATAGGAAAATCTCAAATTTTGAGATATGTATCAAATTTAGCACCTAGAGGAGTTTATGCCTCAGGAAAAAGCAGTACATCTGCTGGTTTAACTGCTGCAGCGATCAAAGATGAATTTGGTGATGGTAATTGGACTCTGGAAGCTGGTGCTCTAGTGCTCGCAGATAAGGGTATAGCTACGATAGATGAAATGGACAAGATGGGAGGCCAGGATAGGAGTGCCTTACATGAGGCAATGGAGCAGCAAACGATTAGCGTTGCTAAAGCTGGTATAACAGCTACCCTAAAATCTAGATGTGCTCTTTTAGGTGCCGCAAACCCCAAGTATGGAAGATTTGACAAGTATGAGAGAATTGCCGAACAAATAGATATGGAACCCGCCCTCCTTTCTAGATTTGACCTTATATTTACGTTAACGGATGAACCAGATAGAGAAAAAGATAGAAAAATTGCAGAACACATTATAACCTCTCATCATTATGCTGGGGAAAAATCTAATTTACCTCGCGATAACCAAGATTTAATTGATGAAGAAATTAAAACGGAGGATATAGAACCTGAAATAAATCCTGAAACTTTGAGAAAATATATAGCTTATTCAAAGCGCGTTAAACCTGTTCTAACTAAAGAAGCTAAGGAAGAGTTAATAGATTTCTATCTTGAACTTAGGAAGATAGGAGAAGGAAAAGACTCCCCTGTTCCGATTACAGCAAGACAGCTTGAAGCTCTCATAAGGTTAGCTGAAGCAAGCGCTAGAACAAGACTTAGTGATAAGGTTGAAAAAATAGATTCAAGAAGATCGGTAGCAATTGTCAGAAAATGTCTCAAGGAAGTTGGAATAGATCCCGAGACTGGGAATTTGGATATAGATGTATTAACCACTGGAACAAGTAAAAGTCAAAGAGATAAAATAAGATTGTTAAAAGAAATAATAAATAATCTTGAAGGAGAAGAAGGGGCCCCAGTAGATGAAGTTATTGAAGCAGCAAAAGATAAAGGTATGAATCAAAAGGAGGTTAAAGATAATATAGAGCGATTGAGAGAAAAAGGAGACATAATAGAACCTAGAACAGGAAAGACATTAAAAACAACCTGAATAAAAGAGATTGTACAAATTTAATCCGTTTTCTTCCACCCAAAACCTTAATTTTGTTTTCTATAATCTATTGGTTTTCTTATTAATAAATTAAAATGAAGGCAGAGGTAAAGAATGTATATGAAAATTCACGAGAATGGAAAAAACGTAGTTGTTGCTGTGTGTGATGAAGAATTACTTAATAAAAATTTATCTTCAGATGGAGTCAAAATTGATATAAATAAATCATTTTATGGTGAGAAGTCTTTTGAATATGAAGAAGTTTCTAACGCCCTTTCTAACGCAACTATTGCTAATTTATTTGGAGAGAAAAGTGTTGAATGTGGGATTAATGAAGGACTGGTCGAAAGTGAAAATGTTGTTGAGATCGATGGAGTACCCCATGCCCAAATTTTCTTTATTTGAATTCAGTAATTAGGTAGTAAACTGCAAAGATAAGCCCAGATATGGCACCAAGAACTATCCCGAAAAGACCTCCTATATTTCCATATACTAGTGTGCCTATCATGTACCCGGCCAATATCGTTATCACTATGGAAAAAGCAAAACTGAGGGGTACTTCGAGGGCTTTTAACCGATTTCCTATGTCCTTTCCATTCATTTTATTATGCTTGCTATAATCTCTTGTTTTAGTATATGTTTCTAAAGTTTATAAAAAAAATAGATGTATAATCGGTTGACCTGTATCATTGGTTTTTGTATTGAGGTCCAAATTTATCTAAAATAAGATACAAGACCTTTTCCTTTAAATCGAGAAGTTATCACTTTAGTGTATGGATTAGACGAGGATAGACAGAAGCCCCCTCCGTTCAGGGAGAGGGATGAATGTAGTAGTGTGTGAAGCTACACCTTAAATGTATCTACTTTCACTTACCCCTCTCCACTCAACCTTTAAACACCTTGAATCAGGTATATAATACGGTACTTGACAGCAGGTATATCCTGCTCGAAAGCCAAGTCCTGCTTCGCTGGTAAAACAGTTCAAGAGCAGGCGGGAGCTGGCCCTGAATAGACAGGATGTAAAGTTGACCTAGCTCTCCCGAAAGGGATGTCGTTTGTTCGAGAGGACAGACGACAGAACAGCAGATGACTGGGCACATGTCCTATCAGGCCGTGCCTGATGCAGTCCGTGACTGCGTGGACGACAGCCCTTGAGTGCTGGACCTCGTAAGCTTCCTTGCACATCGAAGGTGCAGGCGTCTCCTGTGAAGGAACGTTCACTTGGTGAACGAACTGGAAGCCCGATGCCTTCAGGTGTCGGGAGGAGGTCACTGGATAGTTTATCTAAGTGAGATTCCTAGTAGAAATATTTACTATATTTAATAATCAAAATAAAATCAATAGATATATTAGTTAAAATAAGGGCTAAGACCTCTCCTTTTAGGTAGAGGACATCACTTGTGTAGAACCAATTTAGATTCTTTGTTAGATAAGTTAAAAAACTAAGATTTGGAAAAAAACATTTTAATATTTTAGTTATTAGTTTAGTTGAATATTTTAATTCATGAGGTGTAAACTATAAATAATAAAATATTTTGTCCGTCATGTGGCGAGGATAAAGAAAATATCAAAGGACGAATATGTTTTGATTGTTTTATTGATAGAGAAGAAATAATCAAGATACCTCAAGAGCTAGAAGTAGATATATGCGTTAACTGCGGATCTCATAAAGAGAGAGGGAAATGGATTAGTGGAAAGAACAATCCTATTGAAGAGACAGTGGATTCTGTAGTTATAAACTCACTTTTTGCTCAAGAAGACCTTAAGAACTACCATATAGAGCTTATTCCATCTATGAAGGAAGATGATCATATAGAGGTTGACATAATAGTGTCGGGCACACTTGATGATATGCCGGTCGAAGTTTCTAGATCTGTAGATATAAACCTTAATAAGAAAATGTGTGACAGGTGTAGTAAAATATCGGGAGGATACTTTCAAGGTATAGTACAGGTAAGAGGAGACAGTAGAAGTTTAGAGAACTACGAGATGGAAAAAATTAGGAGGATATCAACGGATATATCTAGGAGAATGCTCGAGTCTGAGAGAATGGCTTTTATATTAAATATCGAAGAGATTGATGAAGGCATAGATATCTATACTGGAATCACTGAATTGGCTCGAAAAATTTCGAAAAACATTACAGAGGAGTTTGGTGGATCCTATTCGGAATCTGCTTCTTTGATAGGGATGGAAGATGGTCAGGAGGTTTATAAAGTATCTTTTTCAGTTCGATTACCCTCTTTTAAGGTAGGAGATATTATAAGTATTGGTAGAAGAACGATGGGCGTAAAGAGTGTCGGTAGCCATGTTTCCCTCGTAAATTTGGAAACTAATGATAACGTATCCTATGGATGGAAATATCTAAAAGATAAGGATGTTGAGGTACTTGGTAATATTAAGGATTCCAAAAAAGGTTTAATATCTATGATAGATAAAGGAGAAGTCCAGATTGTTGATATGTTAGATTACGATAACTTTAAATTAAGAAAACCTGATTTCCTAAATAAGAATAAAGAAGGGGAAGAAATATATTTTGTAAAAGAAGATAGGATTTATCTTATACCAGAACAATTCTCCAAATTGAAGAATAGTAATGAATGATTTTACAGATTTGGTTGAAAGAGAAGGTGAAGGAAATATAGAATTTAAGGAGAAATTAGAAAGAGATGTACATTTATCTCCAGATAGAAAATCTGGCTTAGCGAGTCAGCTCAAATTTAGATTGATTGAAGGCAAAGGTCAGGCAAAATATGTGATTGGTGTAAGAGATGATGGCGTAATAAAAGGCTTGAGCGATTTAGAATTTAAGGAAACTTTATCTGTTCTCAATAACATAGCATCCGATGTTGACGCCAATATACTTGACATAGACAAAAGAGAACTAGATGAAAAAAAGTATGGAATTATTAAAATTGGATTAGATTCAGAAAGCTTTGAACATATGATAGTAGGTACTGCTGGCCATGTGGACCACGGGAAAAGTACTTTAATAGGATCTTTAGTTACTGACAAACCCGATGACGGATCAGGAAGGACTCGAGCTTTTTTTGATGTACAACCCCATGAGGTAGAGAGAGGTTTAAGTGCAGATTTAAGTTATGGAGTGTATGGTTTTGAAGAAGATGGAAAACCTATAAAAATGAGAAATCCACTCAATAGCCAAGAAAGAAGTGATGTGATATCTAAAGCTGTCAAGGTTATATCTTTTGTAGATACTGTGGGGCATGAACCTTGGCTTAGAACGACAATTCGAGGAATTGTGGGCCAAAAACTTGATTTTGGATTGCTTGTAGTTGCAGCTAATGAAGGAGTAACTAAAGTCACAAAAGAACATCTTGGAATATTACTTGCTATGGAATTACCTATAATTGTTGCTATAACTAAAACAGATATCGCAACAACTCAAGATATTGAAAGCTCTTTGGAAGGAACACTAAGACTCCTTAGGAAGGTTGGGAAAGTTCCATACAAGATCGAATGTTTAGAGGATGTAAATACTATAGTAGAAAATCAGAATGGGCTCCTCATCCCAATTGTAAAAACTTCTGCAGTAAATATGGAAGGGATATCTCTATTAGATGAAATTTTTTACAGATTGGACCCTCCTTATAAGAGAAAAAACAAACCATTTAAAATGTATATAGATAGGGTATATAACGTTACTGGGGTAGGTGCTGTAGTTAGTGGAACAGTATTAAGTGGAAAGGTTAGTGTAGGAGAAAATTTGTGGTTAGGTCCTACAAAGAAGGGAGATTATAAAAATGTTAGAGCTCAGTCAATTGAGATGCATCATCATAAAGTAGAAGAAGCTTCTGCAGGCGATATTGTTGGCATATCTATAAAAGGCGCAGAATCTGTTGAAATAGAAAGAGGTATGGTTCTGTGCGGGGAAGAAGATCCCGATGCTGCTAAAGAATTTATAGCTGATATAATGCTTTTAAACCATCCTACTAAAATAGAAGTTGGGTATGAGCCTGTTGTTCATCTTGAAACGATTTCAGAGGTTGTACAATTTAAAGAAATTGAGAATGATTTTTTAGTAGCTGGAGATACAGCTAAGGCTAGACTTCAATTTAAATTTAAATCTCATAACATATCTAAAGGACAGAAGTTTATATTCAGAGAAGGTAAAAGTAAAGGTGTAGGTGAGGTAAAAGAAATTATATCTTGAGTTTTATTTTAACCTTTGTGAGAGCCTGGGAGAGCAGTAAGTCTTCTTTCTTTAGTGAAAGAGGGATCTCACTTATCATATATACCTTTAGCTTTTTGCCCAAGAAGTCACCCCTAACTAACGTTTAGGTGAGTGATGAACCATTCTGTAAGAGAAAAATACTAAACTACTAATAATAGCACATAGAAAGGTATGAGAATACACACACTGAACTCTGCAAAGCGGGTCAGAACAGCGGAGGAGAACCCTTGAAAGGCTGGAAGCCTCTTCCTAACGAGCGTAGCGAGTTATGTGGAAGAGAATACCACATAGAGAGTTAATTCATGAATGCTGTGGTTTATAACTAGTGAACCATTAAAAATGTGGCTTATTAGAAAAAGAATTTAAAACTAGTTATTTAAAATAGAACTGCGACCCTTTTTTAGAAGAAGAGGAGAATGTCATGTATTTAGGATAAAGTTATTAAAAAATACAATATATAAATTCAATTATGCATATAACAAGCAAAGAAAAAATCGCTGGAGAAGAAATAGAAGAGGATTTAGGTGTTGTTAGAGGGAGTACGATAAGAGCAAGGAATATAGGCCGAGATATAACTCAGAGTCTTAAAAATATAATTGGAGGCGAGCTTACAGCCTATACTGAGTTAATGACCGATGCAAGAGAACAAGCTATCATAAGGATGGAAAAAGAAGCGGAAAAGCTTGATGCTGATGCGATAGTTAATTTGAGATTTATGACATCAATGGTAGCCAGAGGGAGCGCCGAAATACTTGCTTATGGAACCGCAGTAAAGCTTAAAAAATAATGAAAGTAAAGCTTAAAAAATAATGAAAATATCAATAAATGAAAACTCGTAAATAATCAATCCCTAAAATTTATTTCTACTCAGGGCTAAGACCTCTCCACTTAGGTAGAGGATACAGCCCAATAGAAAGAATTAAATTTGCTGTAACAAAAGATAGATATTGCAGTAGACGTCTGCTTGACCAAAACGTGTCCACACATACCCAACAAAAACGGACAAAACAAAGGCGAGATAGAATAGGTATGCTCGAAAGCGATATGCGAGTAGAGAGTAGTGGCATCGTGGCTATGCCATGACGAATAAGAGTGTATTGAAACTAAACTTCGGCAGAAGCCTTTTCCTTTAGGCAGAGGAGAAGTCACTAAAATTATAAATGAAAAGAAAATGTGTTTCATACTTTTAATAACTATCTTTTTACCAAAAAAGGATAGATACTAAAGAAAATACAAAATATGTTTTGCTAATAAAGCTAACAATATTGAATACGTGACATTAACAAATGTTCCAGCTAAATAAAATAAGGATTTTTTATCTTCTTCATCACTGCCTAGATCCTCTATCCTAACTATTGTTTTTGCTGCAAATACTATTGAGAGAGCTGTAAAGGCATTATAAATAACTAAAATAAAAAGTAGGATGTTTTCACACTTTCCTACTAAAAATCCAGTATCCCATTCATTTTCACTAGCTATGTCCTTTAATGGCTTATGAGACGATAGAGTTAATGCTAATCTAACTACATCCCCACTAGTTAAAATAAGTAATATAAGTATAAGAAGCTGAGCTATAATTTTACAAGCTTCCGTTGTAAATACTATTATAGATACTATAAGTAATATAGATATAAGAAACTTAGCTATACTTTTCCAATTTTTCATTATAGATACCTTCTATAGTAAACTTATCTTTTCAAGAGCTGAATTAAGATTTTCTTCTAACTTTTTTATTTGCGAGTAACGAGCCCTCTGTAATAATTTTGATAAAGACTGCTGTTTTATACCAAGTTTTAAAGCAGCTTTTTCTTGTTTCTCGTATTCTTCATAGTAATCTATAGCTTTATTTTGTTTTTTAGTTCTATCTTTTCTTATGAAATATAGTAAATTAATATTTCCTTCTAAAATTTTATCGAATTCCCCTCTATTCAAACATAAACCAAATATAAAGTCTTGTTTTTTTATTTCTTTTAATAGTTTATTTGCCTTGTGAAAAGCTTCCCCATCCATTTCAGAAATATTTTGTTTTCCAAAACCAATATCAATATAATCATAAACTACTACTAATCTTATTTCACTTTTATGTATTTTTTCATTTAAGTCTATCAATATATTATATATATCATCAATCCTCCCTAAAACACCTCCTAGTTCATCTATTCCTTTAATTATTTGTAATTTGGACTCGAAGGATCCATTATAGTATTTATTTATCTCTTTTATGCTTTTTTTTAAATTCTTTTCAAATCTATTTCTTTTTTTAATCTTTCTAGAATCCACAACGTCTCCATATAAGACAAGTTTTTTTTCGGTCATAATTTTGATCAATTTTTAAGCTTTTTGTTACTATCATGTTTTACAATGTTGTATAGTTGTATTATGTTTTACAATGTTGTATAGTTGTATTATGTTTTACAATGTTGTATAGTTGTATTATGTTTGTCAATCTTTCCCTCTAAATTTTCAATAATCTTACTTGTGGTTATTATGTTAAAAAATATTAAAACATCTATATAAAGTTCTGTACTTGATATACTATTGTAAATAATGTAAAAAAAGAGTGATTAAATATTAATTATATATTAAGAGTTTATATCTATCTCATAATGAAAGAAATTGAAGAATATTATGGAATATAGAAGGGCTAACTAATATTTGTTTTCAACCATTGTATTTTGTTTCGGGTTGCAAAATTAACTAGTTCTAAAGGTTTTTTATATTAGATATAGCCTAAATTCTTAGGTTTAGGCACGGATTACTATTTTATCTATTACTCAGAGCTAAGATCTCTCCCTTTAGATAGAGGATACAGCTCGATAATAGAGTTTAAATAGCTAGTAAAGTGCATGTATAGTGGATTCACGGCAAGTCTTACAAGACCTCGTTCGAGTCCCCTAAACCGAGTTTGGAGATGTTAGGACTGCGGAGGTTGAATCCTTCGTAGGCTGTGAACAGGGGT
>SL_8KL_010_SEDDRAFT_10000973_pt1 | contig 24809 bp, 16 predicted proteins | sample SodLakKL_010_SED_4_FD_11160 | JGI IMG/M metagenome (IMG submission 11160) | reverse complement strand
GACATAGATTGTGCTAAAGTTGCAGAAGAAGATTGTCCTGTAGATGCTATAGTCGTTAAATAAAAAACATATAATAATTTAATAAAAAAAGTTAAAACCTAAAAAAACCTTCGCAAATTCTCTGAGAAGGAAGAAAACTCTATAGAAATATTATGCCTAACATCAAAAAAATCATCTTTCCTAAGCTTCTTTGGATCCGACAAATATTTACTTCCTGGGGGTCCTAGCCTTCAAGAATCTGCCAAGAGTCAGCTACATCAACAAGGCTGACCTATATAGGGAACCTTTTTAATAAATATGAAGATGTTAAAGAGCCATAGCTGACATTTCTTCAATTTTTAAACCAGTGTTCTGTTTTAAGACATATCCTAACTATCAAGAGCATTAGAGGTACTTCTATGAGTAGTCCAACTACGGCTGCTAAAGTTGCACCGGAGTCCATACCAAATAATGTAACTGCCATTGCGATTGCAACTTCGAAATGGTTGCTAGCCCCTATCTGAGAGGTCGGAGCTGCATCTTCATACGTAAGTCCTATCTTTCTCGACAGATAGTATCCTAACAGGAATATCAAGAAAATCTGTATGGTGAGCGGTATTATCACCATAACAACCAGTTCTGGGTTTGACAATATTATTCCAGATTGTGGTGAGATCATCACCACTACGGTTATGAGCAACGCAGCTACCGAAACATAGTGCAAATTTTCAGTAAAATTATCAAACCATTCCTCACCTTTCTTATTTAGCATGTACTTTCTCGTAAGGTATCCAGCTACCAAAGGCAAGCCCACGTACATGGTCACTCCGAACGCTACTCTTTCCCAGGGGACTGGTATATCTGGTACACCTAATAATAAGAGGGTTAATGGAGCATATAAGAAAACCATTGAAAGCGAATTAATTGCAACCATCACCAATGTATGGCCCATGTTACCTCTCGATAGGTAAGCCCAAACTAAAACCATAGCTGTACAAGGTGCTACACCTAAAAGTATCATTCCGGCCATTAATTCTTCAGATAGAGCAGTTGGGATTAATGGGGCCCAAATGATCGAAAAAAACAGCCATGCTATGAAGGCCATGGTGAACGGCTTTATCGCCCAGTTTAAGAACAAGGTAGTACTTATGGGTTTAACCGATTTCCCTGCCTCTATAATCTTTCTAAAATTTATCTGAACCATTATAGGATATATCATCAAAAAAAGAACAACAGCAACTGGTGCTGAAACCCCAGCATACTCGTAAGCTTCAAAAAGCTCTGCAAGCTCAGGAAGCATCTGGCCTAAAAGCAATCCTACTAGTATGGCTAATCCTACCCATACGGTAAGATACTTTTCAAAGAAACCTAATGTGTGTTTTTCATCGGACATTTTTTACTCGCTCCCGTTACTGACCTCTATTTCAATCTTCATTTTCTATTTCCTCCACAATTTTCAGCAATTTTCTAATTTTTTCAGGGTCTTTTACTCTTCCTTCGAGTCTCCTTCCCTTTTTTCTTGTCTCAATAATTCCGCTCTCACTGAGTTTTTTAAAATGTCTGTAAATAACGGACATATCTTTGTCAATCAACTCGTCAAGCTCGCAATAGCACTTGTAATCTGAGACCCCCAGTAGTGCATCTAGTATCTTCAACCTCTCTTTAGAAGAAAGGGCCTTGAAAACCTTTGTCTTTTGCATTATTGTACATTAATGCAAAGAACCTTATAAAATTTTTGGGAAAGACCTACATTTATAAAAACTTAGATAAAACAAAAACTCCATAAACCACATCTAACTAACGCCCGTCCTTTTTGGTTTTGTATATCGGTTAGAATGGGATTTCTAAAAATTAAATCTTTTCTGATCCGTCTTATCGTCCAACAATATATTTCTGTTTTAAGTATAAACAATGATGTTTCTTAAAACTAGCAACAATGATGTTTCTTAAAACTAGCTGTTAGGTAGAGAGATAGTTATCCTTATGATACCATTTCTCTAAACTAGAATAATTTTTTCCATCCATATCCTATCAAAGTAGCCACAAGAATAACCTCTAGTCTACCAATCCATATTTGTAATATGTATGTGATTTTTACGAGCAAGGGCATTTCTATCCTGGTAACCCCTCCGATAAGCCGACGGTTCCCTGAGCTGACACAGTGTCGAAAATACAATTAATTGCACTTTCATTAGGCATGGCCCCCATTGTTATCAGGTAACCTAATACTAGCAAAATCAAATACCCGGAAATGAAACCAGCTATTTTCAATCAAGATTCCATTAAGAAATTTGATTACTAAAGTAGGTTTGGATTAACTTTTTTTCTTTTAATGTGCTAATAGTCTCTTTCTCACCACTTTTTGTGTAAAAAATACTGGTCGAAACTTCTTTGTCCTCAAAAACTTTATCTAAGGCGTGATAATAAAGATTAAGTTGTTTTTTGTATGCTTCTTGGCTTTCTTCACTTTTCTCGGTTTTGTAGTCGATAATCTCGACCCTGTTTCCCTCCAAGTGAATCAAATCTACTTTTCCTCTTAACATTACTTTTCTCCCGCCAACTTTTAGTGGCAGCGAACAACTCTTCTCGATTAATTTTTCTCCCTCCAATGAATCTATGAACTCTTTAACATTTTCTTCGTCTCCATTTCTTGGTTCAATATCTTTTTCTTTTGCATATAGTTCAGCGAATTTGTGCACTTTGGTTCCCAGCTCTGTCCCCCTTCCCCGAGACTTTGCTTCCCCAACAACTGGTTTCATTTGTATCTTGATAGGTGCCTTGGTTTTTGGTTCATTAATTTTGAACTTTTTTTCCTCTAGACCCTTTTCTTCTTTTTCCTTAAGACTGGGTTCGATTTCCCTTTCTTCTACTTTTAAATCTTTGAAAAATTGGCTTTTCTTTTCTTTGTTTGCAGTTATGTAGAGGTATTTTTTTGCTCGACTCATAGCCACATACATCAGCCTTCTCTCTTCGTCGTATCCTTTGCTCAAGCACTTGTTTAACACTTCTGTTTTCCAGTTGTCGTATAAGTAGGGTAATTCGCCGCTGACGTATTTTTTCTTCTTTCTCAACCCAATTGGCTCCACATACAGGATTCTTTCATCACTCCTTCGGTAGCTTGGGAAGCACCGATAGTTTACACCTGAAACAAAAATGACAGGATATTCTAGGCCTTTGGCACCATGGATGGTCTGAACTGTCACGACATTTTCTTCCAGGCTGTTATCGATTTCGTAGGTCTCCCCTGATTCAATGTTTTCTTCAATGAATTGGATTATTTCTCCGAGATTCATGTATGAGCTACTGAAAGTGGAGTCCAGTACTTCTATAATTTTTACTGAAAACGCATTATTTATCCCATATTTTTCATACACTGTTTTAGCTATGGTTTTTAGGTTACTGGTTTGTTTTAGTTCTGCTCTGAATTCGAGCATGTCCCCAGGATAATCTTTTTCCTCCAATATGTGTTTGACCTCATCTAGACAGTATCCTGCTTTTTCCAGTACTACAGACCACCCTCTCCTTGATTCCTTGTATTCTAGGATTCTGAGCCAAGCTAGGAGTATGATGGAAGGGTTTGCCTTGAATAGTTCCACTCCTCCTTCATAGGAAACGGGGACACCAAACTCTTGGCCCTTATCTTGTAAGTCCAGACCAAATTTTGTGATTCGTGACAAGACACCTATGTCTTTGTATTCGAGCATCCTTTCTTCGCCATCTTCATGGATAGTGTATTCTGGGTTTTTTGTGATTCTCTCTATTTTCTCCAGTATTGCTTCTTTCTCTTTCTCACTCTTTATCGCAAAAATCTCTCCTTTAGAGTCCCTATTTGAATTTAAAGAAGTGACTTTTTCTAGTATTTCTTGGGTATTTAAGTTATCGTAGTAACTTGCCCTTAGAGTTAGTGCTGTTTCGGAAAAATCGATTATTTCTTGAGTTGACCTATAATTTTGTATCAAATTAATCTCTTCCACGTTTTTTACATTGTAATCTATTCTTTTTGTCTCCTTGTTGAGTTCTTCTTTGTACTTTCTTAGCCTTTTTTCGAACTCTAGGATATTCTCTACATCTGCATACTGGAAGCTGTAGATGCTTTGTTTCCAGTCACCAACCACACAGATATTCCCATTATTTGAAAGTAGGAGAGCGAGTTTTAATTGTATCTCGTTTGTGTCTTGGAATTCATCAATCATTACATAGTTGAATCCAGTTTCGCTTCGCAATTTATGGTCTTCAGCCAACAAGACAAAAGAAAAGAGTAGGTAGAAACTGAAGTTCAAGTAGTTTTTACTCAAACAATATTTCAAGTAACCAAAATATAGGTCGTGAACAAAGTCTTTGAGTTCCTCTCTGTCTTCTTCAAAAACTACTTCGAAGTAGTCTTCATCTATTTTTTTAGAGCCTCTACTTCCTCGGATTTCTTTTCCGTCGGGCGCCTCTTCTGTATAGCACTTGTCATTGTAGTTTGTTAGCCTGCCGCGTAATTCGGACTGTTTTTTACCTCTTTTACCATCCTTTGGCCGATTAAGTTCCTTAGCTAACTCACGAAACTCTTCGAGGTTTCCGTTCAGGTAGCTTTCACTGTTTCTGTACCAGCCGCTTCCACTAGGAATAATTCCCTTGGAAGCTAAGGACTTGATTAGTTCTAGTAGTTTGTTTTTATCTCTAACTATACGGTAGTATTGGTTGTATTCAGGGCGCTCTTTCATAAATTGGTCCATGTACCTTCTGAATCTTCGGTTTTCCAGTACATCGCTCTCAACTATTTTCGTGTTTTCAACTATGTTGTCTTTTATTCCAAGATAGTTAGGTGCGTTGAAGCCATGTTGATTTATTATTTTATGGCAATAACCGTGAAATGTGTTTATTGGAGCTTCTCTCAACTTTGATTGGCTGTAGTTAGAGTTTTTCATTATCTTTTCTTTCATCTGGTCAGCGGCATTTCTTGTGAAGGTTATTAGCAAAATATCCTTCGGTTTCACTTCTCTAAGTAATTGGATATATTTCTTAGTTATTGTTGTAGTTTTGCCGGTTCCTGGTCCAGCATCAACTAAATAGATTCCTTCGTGATTTTGTATTATTTTTCTTTGCCTTTGGTTAGGTCTAAAATTCATGTTATCAACAGGTCCCGGTTATCTAAATCCTCCAGGTCTGTGTCACCTATTGGGAAACTTGTTTCCTTGTACTTGTTCAATTCTTTGATCTTTTCTTTCAAGAAGTCCTCAAACTTATCTAGGTCTTCTTTGAAGTAGTTTTGTTTCCTGAATTCTACGAGCTTCTTCAATATCCCTTTTGTTTGTTTCTCGAGTTGATTTTCAGTTGCATCTTTTCCTCTACCTATATTGAGATAGGACCTAAATCTATCTATTAAATCACTTGTTTTTTCAGAGACAATTTTTTCCTTGCTGTACTGTGCCTCTTTAGGTATCTTTAACTCTTTTAGAGCCTTTTTATATTCATCAAAGCCCAGNTTTTCCAAGAAATCGGTTCTCCTTTTGCTAGATCCTATTAAGTATTCATATGTTTCTTTTTGATGGATTTGTTCGTTAAATCTCCTAGGAAAGTAGTTTATGGTAGTTATGTTGTCCCGGTAATCGGATTCTCCCGACATCTCTTCATCGATGTTGTCAAGGAAGTAAAAGAAGGTAAATTTTAATTTCTTGTTTGAGTATTTTCTTCGGTGATGGGCTAAATAAAGCATTGCCTGGAAGTTAGGTTGGTCTTCCAGCAGGTCTAGGTTAGATTTTTTAACTATTTTGGAAGGGGTATCTTTTCTTCCACTCTTGTAGTCAACCAGGTGGTCTATCTTTTTTATTAGATCAACTTTCCCATGGCAGCCTAGTTGTTTGTTTTCAAACCAGGCCTCTGTTATTTTAGATTCAAGCGATTTGCTGTATTCTATTGCAAAATAGTTCTTTTCATGTCTCTTGCTGTATCCCTTTATTTCCGTTTCAATTGTATTGTTGTCATCTATGTAGTCCATTATGTTCCGGGTTCCGACTACGAATTCTGTCTTCAACAGATCTAGTTCTATGTCTTCCACGATTGGCTTCATTTTTACTATCATGAAGTCAATCAACTCGTTATATTTCTCTCTTGTTAATTCTGGGTGATTTATGTAGAATTCTGCGAAGTCGTGGAACAGGTTGCCCTTTCTGAAGAAATCTTGATCGATTGGGGTAATTAACTGGCTATAGAAATAATTTTTGGGGCACTCAACCAGAGTGTTGAGACCCGACTGGCTTATTGTATCAACTTTCTTTAATTCGACGCCATATTTCTTACTTTCAAAGGCTTCTAGGCCATTTTTTTGTTTTTGGCTGTATCTTTTGTGTTTGAAGTCTGTGAATGTATCGAAGTCTTTCTCCGTTATTTCGTTGAAGTAGAAGCATGGTGTTACGTCTTCATTTAGGTACTTGTCTTGAACCATATAGTAGCCTTCTCCGTTTTGTAAGAGTATCTTGAAGTTTTTGAGTTTCCTTTTCTCATAGTTTTCTCGATCTATCCAGGGTTTTTCTGGGGATTTAGGTGCCCAGTCAGATTCCATTCCAATATGAAATACAATTGGCCTATCTACATATGCCACGTTTTTGGGTGAAGCAAATAGTACTCCTCTTTTTTCGCCACCTTCAACAGGGACATCGAAGACGTCAAGGTAAAACTCAAATAAATCTAGTGTACTCTCAGTGACTTCTTCTTCCAGTAATTCTAACTCACTGAGTAGATCTTTGATCTCTTCCGTAGTGTCATCAGAAATGTCTTTGAAAAGGTTTAGCATGGTTTTGTAGTTCGATTTCCTGATTTCCTCCAATAAGTTTTTGAATTTATCGAGTTCTGTAATTGCCAAGTCTTTGAGGTATTGTTGGTTGTATTCTCTTGACACTTCTATTCCTATTGACCTTAGTATTGGTTGCACTTCTCTTAGCTTTAGTTCGTTTCCTCGATTAACTAACCTGCAGATGGAGAGAAAGTTTCTTAGCTCCATGTTTTCAGTTATTTCGGGCTGCGTCATGTATGGGATGCTTTTGGATTCTAGCATTGATTCCACTGGAGACTGGTACTCGCCTTCTGGATTTATTACGAGGGCAACGTCTTTCGCGTTTTCTTTAGTTATGTTTTCAGAAAGGGCCTGAACAATCTCGACCTCTGAATTGAAGACATTGAACCTTGGTAACTCCTTCTTCTTTTCTTTGAAAACCTCTATTTTGTCATAATCATCGGGAAGGACCTTTTTATCCAGTTCATTGAATTGGTGGTAACCGACAACCGCGACATTTTGATTCTTTGTTTCGTATTTGTCCATCGCCTTGAAGATGTTTTCTATGTTCAATAAAATGTCAACAACTCTCTTCATTTCCTTTGAATCGAATCTAGGATAATCAAAGATGTTTGAAACATCTCCAGTTTCCATCCAGCAACTAACTGCGTTCTCCAAAAGATAAGAAACATGCTTCCAGGATAAGTCAGTTGTTTTGACAATAAAATGGAAAACTTCTCTCTTGTCAAGCAGATCTTTTTCGTGTTTGTCATAGACGAGCCTTCTCGGAGTTATAGCAAAATGACCCAAATAAGGTTCTTTAACACGATTATTTATCGAATCAGCCAAAGGAGCCTCGACAGTAAAAACAAGATCATAGCCTCTAACTTTTTCATAAATCCCGTCTATAGAAACTGCTCTCTCAATTTCCATCTAATTACACAATAAATATTCTTGACTCCAAAACTAAAAATATTAAGTTTTTTTAATCCTTTAATTTTTTACCTAGTGGTGCATCTTTCATTTCTTGGATTTCATCCAATCGGACAAGTTAATTACCAGATTTTTTTATATTTTGCTGTAGTACTTCATCCTTTGTTTTTCCTCTATTTTCCTCTGCTACTCCTTCTTTATGCGGTCTTTTTCTTTTGGGGTTCCTAAATTTTTGACCATATCGAGCCGAATCTATTTATTCAAAAATTTCGAAAACCAATCTGCCGATATCCTCAGCACTTTTTGATCCTCTCCGGCACTGAAAATATGATTTCCTTCTTCTATCTCAACCAACTTTTTTTTAGTATTTAAACTATCATAAAAACGTTTGGTATCTTCTATAGAGACAACGGCATCCTCGGTACCGTGAAAAATCAAGATGGGGGCTTCTATTTCATCCAAAATCGATTCAACCTCATACTTTGATAGTTCCTCAAAAAAACCTTCATCGATGTAATCATAATCTCCATCTCTATCATCGAGGTCAAACCCTCCTTCTTTGGCCACCTCTTCTCTGATTTCTTCAAATAGTTTACCCGTATAGGTAACAGGCGACCTGAGAGCGAGTGAATCCACTCTCTTGTCCTGAAAAGATAAGTATATCGCTATCAAACCCCCAAAGCTGGACCCGAAGATTCCAAACTTCTCCTCGCCCATCTTCCTTTCGAGGTAGTCCATTACTAAAATCGAGTCCCCGATTCCGGTAGTCAGATTAAATTCGTGAAAATCCAAATCGGAATCGCCATAACCTCTTCGATCAAACCTGATTGCCCTGAAACCTTTCTTAGCAAAGTAATTGGCCCTCCAGATGTAGCTTCCACCCTTATCGGAAAAGAGGCCATGTTGAAGGAGTATGGGCCCCTTGGAAGATTCGGTAGGATTGTGTATGACAACAGATATTTTCTCCCCTTTCGAATTTTTAATGGAGGTTTTTTCCGATCTCATGAAAAATTGCCCCTATCTAACAAACTATATAATCCAATAAACAAATCCTCTAAACAAATTGTTATGGTTTCATTTTACTAACACTAGAAAATTCACTTTATTTTTAATACTTGATATTTTTTAATTTTCTCATATATCTAGAATAGGAATATAATAAAAGTATACACAAGTTGATTTTAAAGCAAAGCATTCCAAATTTTTTGATATTTTTAAGCCTAAAATAGGATGACAAAAATATTGGTGCTAGCATGTAGCAAAATTGCACTTACCAGGCCATATTTTACATACCCTACTCCGTAGATGATACCTCCATAGGTAATCATTAAGATAACATCTAAAGACCTGGCTACTACGTCAAAGCTATGGAGCATTCCAAAAATAACGGCAGCAATGATAATGTATACCCATATTGGAAGCTGTTTTTTAGTATATTTGTCTACCAGCCCCCTCAGACCATCAATAATTCCCCATCTGAACATAACCTCTTCTACAATAGGAGCATATATCACAGATATAAAGAAGATTTGGTAATTTAAATATGGAGAGAATTCAATATCTCCAGTGTTAAGTAAAAATATTATTCGTCCAATTAAATTTAAAAGAAATAATGCTAAGGTCCCTTTTATAAAAACCCTAAGATTGCTTTTAATGATTACTTCATAAGATGAAAAAGAATCTATCTTAAGCATAAATATTATTAGAAGTGGTACTACGGCCAGCAAACCAAAAATATTCATTAAATTCGTATATTCTAGAAATTTTAAGATGATAGCACATATCCCTAGTAGTAAAAAAGAATAGTATAAATAATCAATTGGACTTTTATTATTAAACATTATGCTTCACCTTATATAGAAAAAAGCAAAAAATATGGGATAAGTTTATTTTCTGCTCTTTGTTTTTTCTTATAACTTCAATATTAGTGATATTTCCCTCTTGCCAGAGAGTATATATCTAAACTTTCATTGGAGTTCAATTATAATTTTCAAAAATTTTTTTGGACGACGATTTTTCCAACTTTATTCATATTCTTGCAACTTTTCAATATCTAAGATCTCTAATTTGAGGCCTAAATCGGAATCTAAGTTTTTAACCCTTTCATCTTCTCCAAGTTTTTCTTCATCTAAAAAATTTTTTAACCATTACTAATATGCCTCTACCATCGGTATCTTTCCTTCCTTATTTTATCCTTTTCCGACCAACCCAACCAGGTCATCCAGCATATCTGTATTGGCCTAGAACCTAAAATTCCGTCCGATCTATAATTCTCAAGAACTCGATATCTTCATCGATTGGCATGTCTACACCGGCTCTATCAAAAATTTTCTCTACTATCATCCTCACAATCCTATCCGACATCGCAATGCATGATTATCCAAACTAACACAAGAGGTAGAACATCATTGGATTTTCAAGCTTGATGAGAAAGAGCTAACATTGTTAGAAAAAGAGGAGTTATAAACCTAAATTACATGAGTCGTTACAACTCAAAAATTCTTTCTATACCGCTTGTAATGGAGGATATGGAGATTTTTTCTTAGTTTATAAGCCGGTAATTTTCCACTTACGCTCTTATCTGATCTTATTAATAAGTTCTTTGATAGCTTTTTTAGGATTTTGACTCTTTACTATGCTAGAGGCAACTAAAACTCCATCTGCTCCCAACTCTAGAGCTTTTTTAAAATCTTCTCCAGAAGAAACACCAGCTCCACATAAAACAGGAACATTTGATGCATTTACAGAATTTTTAACTATATCTGGATCAGCCGAAGTAACAGAGACATCTCCTCCAATGAGTTCAGGTGGTTCAATCGCAACGTAATCTGGGTTCAAATAAGAGCATGCCCGAGCAATTTCGATATTAGAGGCGCATACAATTGTTTTTAAATCTAAATTGTTACATCTCTTTATTGCTGTATCAATTTCAGATAACAAAAGATTTCTTTCTGAATGATTGAGTAGTGTACCTTCGGCTCCTCTATTTTTTACTGATTCGGGTAATAAGCTTCCTGTATTGCTACCTGGAGTTATAGGGTCTACATGCTGGGCATAAATTGGTAAATCAACATTTTTATGTAAAACATGGATGTCTGTTGGTTGTGGTGTTAAAATTATCTCAACATTAGATCTTTCTGAAATTTCCTGACACGCATGAGCAATTTCTAGAGATTTCGTGCCTATCCCTTGACTGTATGCTTTAAAATTAACAACAAGTAATGGATCCATATTAGACCCTCTCTTAAAAGTCAGTTTTTACTCTGAATTGGTCTACATCAGGTTTTTGCATTTTCTCTATAAACTCTCGTGCAGCCCCACTTGGATCTTTTGAATTAGTTATGGCTCTACCTACCACTAATACATCAGCTCCAGACTCAATTGCATTTTCTACATTATGGGCTCGAATTCCGCCAGCAACTGCAACTAGACTACCTGCACCCAATTCATTTCGTATTTCTGATATATTTTGCCATCCCCTTTCTTCATCGGATTCTGAATCTATTGCTCGATGTAGTTCAACAACATCAGGCTTTACTTTCAAATTCTTTATTAAGGAAACTGGACCCTCAACATTTAGGGTATCAACGATTGAATATATACCCGTCTTATTTGCTTCTTCTATAGCCTTTTCAATAGTTTGCTCAGGTGCAAGCCCAGAAACAACAACACCATCGCCACCAGCATCAGAAACCATTCGGGCCTCTAAATTACCTGTATCGAGAGTTTTGAGGTCTACAACTAAAAAGATGTCATCCCTTATTTCCCTAAGTTCCTCTACCACATCAACTCCATATTTCTTCACTAAAGGAGTCCCTATCTCAAAAATAATATGGTCATTTCTTGGTATATTCGATACTAAATCCTTGACGTATCCTAAATTTGGGATATCCATAGCAATTTGGAGATACGGGGGATCAAATAATCTCGTAATTCTATCACCCATTATTGGATGTCCGCTTTTATCTTTCTCCTGTAGAACTTTGTCCACACAAGGAAAGTTTTCTAGACCTCTTTTTAAAGCAAGTTTAGTAGCTCCATAATTATATCTATATATTTTTTGATAATCATTTGCATTAGGATGAATAAAAACATTAACTATAATTACAAGGTCCTCAGCTTCATCTTTTTCAATTAGTCCATCTTCTACTGAATCAGCCACTGCTCTAGAAACTGCCTCTTGGGCAGGCCCAAATATCTTTTCAGCATCCTCCATATTTTTTACAGTTACTTTTGGTACTATAAGGGTTGAAGGTTTTGTTGGTAAATTCGGTCTTATGACACCTAATAGAGGAGTATGGCCTCTAGAAGGAGATGCCATTCCATCTAAAAAAGACTGGCCCACTGGACCAGATTTTTCTCCAATCACTAAATCTATATGTGCAAGATTTGGTTCCTCTCCGATTAAAGCTTCGCCTGTTTTAAACATAAAAATCACCTCTATACTCTTAAAGTATTTATATTGAATAGATATAAAATTTGAGATTGAAAACTCTGGTAAACCAAAAACTAAACCTAATATCTATGATAGATTAGCCTTCATCTTTCTATTACTTTGCATTTTATTTTTACTTTAAAGGATTAACTCTTTGTCCAAGAAAGTCACCTTTCTAACCAAAGGTTAAGTGGGTGAGGAGGTCGCCTACGATTAAATAGAATACTTAATAAATATACCAATAAAAATACTCTTCAAACCTTGTGTATATCTATATTATTTAATTCGGAGATGTTTAAAAGCTCTTTTGCCCAGCAGAGCTTTTTTCTTTTGTATCTACTTGCTGCTTTAAAATCGAAGCCATAAAGTTTTATTTCCTTAGCTCCTAATTCTTCAGCCATAAAAACAGCCCGGTCCCCATCAGTAAACCCTCCAAAATTATGAAGTTTACCAACTGGCTTAGTTTGAGTGGTTCCTATAATTTTTTTATCGTAATTATATAATTCAGGCAGCATATTCTTCAATAACTTTATGTTATCTCCATGTGCATGTATTATGAGAAATGAACCTAAATTGGAGGCAGATTTTAAACATTCAATCCCACCATCCAAATCAGTTACTACTATGTCTGGAATTATTCTATTTTCTAGTAAAGTACTAGTAGCACCGTCAGCTGATATTAAAGTAGTGTTTTTTGGGATCCCTTTTTCAACATCACTTTCGAGGCAGGGAGCATTTCCAAAAATGGCAGCTTTATCTTTTATCTCTTTTTTTAACTTTTTTAAACTTGTGGGTTCTTTTAAAAGTGAGTTGAGCAATGCTGCAGCTCTTAAATCATCTTCTCTAGATATTGATAAATCTTCCAAAATTTTCTCATAAAATGGCTCCCAATCTTTAAAATCCATATCTTATTCCATATCTACATATTTCTAAAAAGTTACTATTCGACAAGATGTTGACAAAAAATCTAAATTTAATTTATGACTTCCCGATGCCTATCCTAATACTCTTTCCTTCAAAAACCCATTCCTCTACTAGATCTCCTTTGGCTTCTCCAGTCTCTAGCTTATCAGCTCGTGTCTCATGAGATATATAATCTTTCCAAGCATCTATAGATTTCAAAATTTCTTCATCCTTCGAGTTGAGGACAATATCGATATTGTCTTCTACATCAAGATCTAATTCTTTCCTCATTTCTTGTATCCTTCTCACAATTTCATTTGCATAGCCTTCCATTAATATCTCATCACCTATCTCAGAATCTACGAACACTTTACCGCCATCAAAAGTAGATGAATAAATATTGTCTGGTAATTGTTTTACCACTCTTACCATACTTTCATCTAGTTCTATTTCTTTCTTTTCGCCATTCCTCTTTAAATCAATAGCAATTGGTAATGATGGTTTTTTAGAAAAAGATGCCATGTTCTCTATTTGATTTACAACGATGTTTGCATCTTCTCTAAATTTTGGCCCAATTACATCCATTTTAGGCTTAATTTTAAATCTCAAGTTTTCGAATTCTTGATCAGGTTCCAATATCTTTAGCTTTTTTGTATTCGCCTGTTCAGATATGATTTTACTCATCTCTTCAACACTATTCTTAATTTTTTCACTTTCTGGAGAAACCACAACTTTTCTTACTGGCCATCTGAGTTTCAATCCTGCATTTTGACGAGCATGAGAGGCTGCCTCAAAAACATCCCTTGCAAATGACATCGATTCTTCAAGATCTTTGTCTATTAGCTCACTATTAGATTCCGGAAATGTTTCTATATGAACAGACTGCTTACTAGTAAAAGCAATATTTGAATACATTTCTTCTGATATGAAGGGGGTATATGGGGACATAGTAATAATAACTTTCATTAAAACATTATACAGTGTTTCATACGCAGCAAATTTGCTTTGATCTTTGGCCTCGACCCATGTCCTATCTCTAATCAATTTAATATACCACCGAGATAGATGTTCAAGAATGAACTCTCTAATCAATCTTGCAGATTTATGTATGTTCTTTTCTTCAATATGATTTTCAACCATCTCAACCATACTGTTTACCTTGGAAAGTATCCATTTATCTTCCTGCTCAAGTTCATATCTTTCTATCCCTTCTGGTCTAAAATTATCCAAGGCCATATATGTGGTTGAGAATTTATAAACGTTCCAAAAAACGTTTAGCATTCTATTAGTATTTTCACATTCTTCCCATTGAAATCTGAGGTCTTCCCATGGAGCACATGCGCTTAAAAGATAAAGGCGTAGGGTGTCAGATCCAAACTCCTCAATAACTTCTCCAGGTTTTACAATATTTCCTTTACTCTTACTCATCTTTTTACCGTCTTCATCAAGTACAAAACCATGCATTAAAACTGAATTATAAGGCGTCCTATCAAAGGCCACTGTGCTAGCTCCAAGTTGTGAATAAAACCAACCTCTTGTCTGGTCGTGGCCTTCAATTATCATATCTGCAGGCCACCAATCCTCAAAAAGATTTTCTTGATTTGGGAAATTTAAGTTTGCCCAGCTTGCTACAGCAGAGTCAAACCATACATCTATAACGTCGGATATACGCTCCATATTGCTTCCACATGGGCATTTTATTTTAATTTTATCTATGTGTGGCCTGTGTAAATCTAAATCTTCCACTTCTTGAATTGCTCTATCTTTCAATTCATCAATACTACCTATTATTCTCCTTTCACCACAATCACATGTCCATATTGGTAAAGGTGTACCCCAAAACCTTTGCCTAGATATACACCAATCTTTTGCATTTGAAACCCAATCAAAAAATCTAGATGAACCAGCCCATTCAGGGAACCATTCTATCTCTTCAATCTCCTCCAACATTTTTTCTTTTACTTGTTTAATTCTAATAAACCATTGTTCAGTTGCAAGATATATTATTGGAGTGTCACATCTCCAACAATGCCCATATCTATGTTCAATTTTTTCAGTATTTAAAAGCAAATTTTTATCTCTTAAGTCTTTTATTATAATGTCGTTTGATTCTCCCACAGTCCGATTGTGATATCTGCCACCATCCTTCTTAAACCTCCCTTCGGGCCCGAGTATATCAAACGAAGGTAAACTCCTTTTTTGCCCCATCTCAAAATCTTCAGAGCCATGAGATGGTGCTATGTGTACTAATCCTGTTTTTTCTACAGTAACAAAATCTTCTGAATATACTTTGTGGATTTTATCAGAATCAATCTTTTTTTGAGAGGGGACTTCCTTAAACAAAGGATATATATATTCCATACCTTCTAATTCACTGCCCATATACGATTTTATCTCTTCATAATCATCGTAATCACCTTTTTTAACTACTTCTCCCACTAAATCACTTGCAATTATTAATCTTTCAGAACTAGAACCCCCATCTTTAAAAGCTCGGACTTCAGAATATTCACAATCAGGATGAACAGCAATGGCAAGATTTGATGGTAATGTCCAAGGCGTAGTAGTCCATATAACAAAATAGACCTCATCTCTTCCTTTATAATCTTCATTATTCACTTCTTTTTGATTTATACGGAATTTCACAAATATTGAAGGATCAACGATTTCTTCATATTCAATTTCACTGTCTGCCACTGCTGTTTCACACCTTGGGCACCAATTTACCGAGCTTTTTCCTTTTTCCAAAAGACCTCTTTCATCTGCTTTTTTGAGTGCCCACCACACTGATTCCATATATTCATTTTTTATTGTCATGTATGGGTTTTCCCAATCAAACCAGGCCCCAAACTCAGTAAATTGCTCAGTCATATCGCCTTTGTTTTTTAGAGCAAACTTTTTACATTCATCTACGAAATTATCTATACCAAAATCCTCAATATCCTTCTTACTCTCAAACCCAAATTTTTTCTCAACCTTAACCTCAATAGGTAATCCATGCATATCCCATCCAGGCCTATCGATTAAATCATATCCTTTTAAAGTTTTATATCTAAGAATTGAATCTTTTAATATTTTATTCCAAGTTGTTCCAAGGTGTATTTGTCCTGTAGTGTATGGAGGGCCATCAACAAAATAGAACTTATCAGCACCATCTTTAGTTCTTGATTTCTTCCTTATATTTTCAGAATCCCAGAATTCCTTAACTCTGCCCTCTATAGAGTGTGGATCATATCTAGATTCAATTTTTTGTATCATATTTTCCCAACGAATTAAGACTTAGTACTATTTATTTGTTCCATATAGTTCTCTACCAAAAATCTGGTAAAACATATAATAAAAATATCTATCCAATAAATTATTCTTTTTTATAATTAAACTGTTTTATAAAAATAATATATCATCTCGGACAAATCTAAAAGAAGTTAGAATAAAAATCAAGTTATCAGTATATTTTATAATGTTTTAAATATCCCTAAGTTCAATTTGATTATTGCTTATTTCATACTTAGCCCAATTAAGATTCAAATTTTCGCCATTTATTTTGATCTCCCTATCTTCATTATTCTCTCGGGTTTCTATTGATGCATCCATTAATTGCTTGATTGTTTTAATAGTTTTATCATCATGAGATCCTTCTTCAAGTATAAACATTCCGACCCCACCAATTGATCTTATTCTCCCGCAAAATGTGTGTAAAAACCTAAAAACAGTTTTTAATTCAGAATACAATAACATAACAGATGCAGAATCTAGACACAACGCTAGGTTAGTACTATTTTGCTGAGTAATATTCTTTATTAGATGAGATATTTTTACACCAATATCAGTTAATGCAACTGGGCTGGAAGCATATTTGATAAAATCATCATTTTCTGGTTTCGCGAGATCTTGGGATTCGGATACACAATCAACTATCCCATATTTCCCATCTAAATTGGACAAATTTAAGTTTTTATTTTTAAACCAATCTAAAAGAGATTTGGCATCCTTTGTTGTAGATACATATATGCCTCCATTACCACTCTTAATACTTTCGTAAAAAAACCTTCGAGATAAAACAGTTTTCCCTGTTAGGGGAGGGCCCGAAAGGATTAGATTTGTTCCTTGTGAAACTTTATTATTAAAACCCTGAATCCCAAGCGTAAATTCGGTCATTTAATTTTTCCCTTCATTTTAACTTTTTTACACCTAGATATTTATTTTTTACAAATTTTATAGATTTCCCATTAGGTTTAAGATATGGAATTATAGCATATATACTCTAATCCTAATATGCATAAACCTTTAAATAGTATAAACTTACGAATATCTAGATTCAATAGGATTGGTAAGCTAAGGTATTACCTTTATAATAGTAACTTTAATCTTAACACTTTTAATTTTACTTGTCAGTATTATCTATTTAATTGAAAAAAAATAAAAATATTCTTTTATATAACAGCCAACCAAAGGTAAAAACATGTTAAAAAGTGTATTATGTACTATCGTAAAATCCAAGTAATTAAACATTATTTAAATATTTCTCAACACGAAAACTTTTGGAAAAATTTTGACTATTAATAACATACTATGTAAATTATAATTATAATATTAAAAAGTTTTAATTAAAAATTTACTTAATTAATTAACAAAAATTATTTAAACTTAAATCGCTTACAGAATCTGGGATTTTGTATCATGTAATTACTACCTCTAAAGGTGGATTAACATAATGGATTTTTATACTATATCACTCCTCACTATGGTATTAACTCTGATATTGATTGCGGGCATAGGAATATACTACGGGAACAAAAAGTTTGAAGGAATTGAAGACTATCTCTCAGCTAGAGCTTCTGCTACTGTTTCACTTGGTTTCGCAACTTTTATAGCATATGCAGCAGGATCTGGATTACTATTTAGCCCACCAGAATCTGCTGTAACCGGTGGGTTACCAGCTGCAATTGGATATGGTCTTGCTATAGCAACCCCATATCTTTTGTATATAACCGTAGCACCTAAAATTAAAGAAAGGATGCCAAAGGGTTATTCAGTTGTTGAGTATGCAGAGTTGAGATATGGTAAACTTATGTATGTGCTTGTACTATTCGTGTCTCTTTTTTATATGTTTATACTGATGACAGCAAATTTAACAGGTATTGCTTTGGCTTTAGAGTCAATAGCTGGTATTCCATTATGGATTACTGTGTCTTTAATAGGTATAGCTACAATGATATACTTAGTTCAGGGTGGATTACTTACGAGTTTATTTACAGACATGCTTCAAACCCTTGCATTACTGCCTTTATTAGTAATAAGTATAATTGCAGTATTATTCTACTTTGGTGGTCCTGAAGTCATGTTTAGCGAGATACAATCAAATTCTCCTGAGCTATTGAGCTTAACGTACGGCCCAGGTTTAGAATTTGCTGTATATATAATAATTGCTTTACTAGGAGCAGAGATGCTAAATCAATCATTATGGCAAAGAGCCCATGCAGCAAAGGATAGGAGTACACTAAGAAAATCTCTGAGTGGGGCGGCAATCGTTATTGTCCCCATGACTGTTCTTGCAGGTTTATTTGGAATAATTGCATCAGGTACCGGGATTGAATTTGCAAACCCTTCTGCTGCCTTACCCGCTGTAATTGAGACTGCATTATCACCTGCTTTCCAAGTCCTATTCATTGTTCTTATGGTTATGATTATCACAAGTACGCTTGACAACGCCTTAACTGGGATGGTAAGTATATTTACTGTAGACGTGGTCCCAAAGCTTTCGTCCATACGTGGTAAAAAATTACTACAGGTTGCTAGAATTGCAACAATTGGGCTTACAATAATTGGAATAGCAGTTGCTTCAACTGGACCTAGCGTTCTTTACCTATTATTAAGAGCGGATTTACTAGCTGCAGCAACTTTCGTACCCATAATACTTGGATTGTATACGAAAAAACTTGGTGGTAAAGCTGCTTTTACTGCCTCAATTTTAGGCATAATCATAGGGATTCCTTGGTTTATGGCCGAAGAATATCTATACTCATTCGCGTCTGCATTTGTAATTAGCTTATTAATATGTATTATATGGATGTATTTAAGGCCTAAGGAATATTCCTTCGAGAACCTTATGAAAAGTGAAGACCTAGAGGGATAATAATGGATATAATGTGGCTAAACATAATTTTATTTGCATGTATATTTATAACAGGCTCTGCATGGGTATACCTTGTTATCATATTATGGAAAGAAATAAAAGGAAAGATGTAAACTAAAGGTTAGAAAAAATATTAGATTATAAGGGTATGGAAATGAATAATATGAAAGGCAATAAGAAATCCCTTTACCGAAAGGATACATGGAGCAGGTTGAAAAAGGTTGCTTATCCTGACTCTAGGTTTGGTTGGGACTTCAACTCCTTTATCCCGGATTATGAAGGTAGTGATTTGTGTGCAAAAAGAATACTGGAACTAACAAAAGGAAATGAGTCACTGGATAATTGGCTTATAACACCTGATAATAATTTGGATATACTTCGGGAAGAATTGATTAAAAAAGATATTCCCTTCATAATGCCAACGTATGGGATAAAGAGAGGTTTCCTATATTTAGATCCCTTGGATGTCCCTAAAAATGATGAAGCCTTTGCTTCAACGTTGGACGGTATGAATAAATTTGCAGAAAGAATTAAGCTTGAAGTTATTGAAAAAGAGGTCCAAAAAATAGATGTAATGGTGACAGGTTGCAGTTTTGTAACAGAATATGGCTTGCGTATTGGAAAAGGCCATGGCTTCTTTGATCTCGAGTGGGCTATGATGAAAGAAATAGGAAAAGTCGACGAAAATACAAAAGTAATTGTTTCTGTTCATAACTATCAAGTCATAAAAGGAGGACAGGAAGAAGAGATTGCAGAAGAACACGATACAATCGCAGATTACATTGTAACGCCTACGGATACTATAAAAGCAAGTACAATTCAAAACAAACCTCAATGTATCTTCTGGGATATGCTAGACCAAGATAAAATAGAAGAAATCCCTCCCTTAAAAAAATTATGGAATAGAAAGTAGATTAATAAACAAGGAAGGCTGAGAGGGAACCGTGTAAATTAAAGTTAAAGTATTATTTAAATACTAATTAACTCCAACCAAATTAAGTAAGTTGATGCGAATTCTCTACAGTAAAATTAACGCCTCTAAATAATTTTAAAAAATCTCCTAGTTAAAATCTTTCACTTACAAGAAGTTTTTAACTAAAACTAAAGGAGTTCCCGCATCTGCAGAGCCAGAAATCAAGTCTGAAAGGCTTGCAATAAGGTCTTTTAATTTTCTAGGTGTAGTTCCTTCGTCTTCTTCCACTTTCCCTGATCTTATCATTTTATCTATCTCCTCGTTCTCATAACCTAAATCTAAATATTTGTCAACTAAATATTTGTACTTACTACCTCTCCTTAGTTTGCCCTCTATACCATCAGTGTAACCAAAAGCAGTAACGGGGTCAGCTAATTCATAAATACCACTTTCTGGATCTTTATATGCTCCATCCCCATATATCAGGACTTCAAGTTCTTTTCCAATTTCATTTTTTATTTTTGCTTGTAGATTTTCAACAAATTTAAAAGGATTTTTGGGGGCGAGTTTAATTTTTTCACTTGATGAAAGATTACTACCTATCAAACCCCATTTACAACTTATTTTGCCNTTTGAGCATATATCTTTAAGACTTATAACTTCAAAATTTCCATTTATTTCTCTCTTCCCTTTCCTAACTTCTTCTAAATCTTTTTCCCGCGAATGAATTGAGGAAACAATCACAGAATCTAGATCACTACCTAACAAAGATTTAGGGTCATTTGAAAGATAGATATCAGCGGAGGCACCCTCTTCTTCTATAATATTTTCATAAAATTCTAAGTAATTTAATTTTGTTATCGGATGAATAAAATCAAGTTTATCTTCTTTTAACCCCTTGAGTTCAGAGTATTTGTATAAACCTGTAGGATCAAGATCTCCCTTAACTACCCGGTTCCCCACTTCATCATCTGGAAAATTCATTTGTAATATAACTTTCCCATTGTTAACTGCCCTAGCTATTGATCTTAAAATTGGTGAAAATCGATTTCGGCTTGTTATAGGAAAAAGAACTAAAACTGTAGAGTCTTGTTCTATACCTCCTATATCCAATACTTCTTTAGATACCTCATCAATATCAACATAATTACCTTGAGCTCTAGCTACGATTGATTCAGTTACACATAAAATATCACCAGAATGGATTAAGCCATCATTTTCGCATTTCTTTACAGTTTTTATTATCTCTTCCTCAAGATCGGTATTTGGAGTTATAGCACCCATCTCAATCCCAAAAGCAGAGACACCAATATATTCTTTTACCATATTCTAAACCTCATTGAAATGATACTTTGTTTTCTTTATTTGTTATAAATTCAACCTATTTGCATTCCTACTGAATGCCAGATTACTACTAGGTTATTTCCTTTCTTTAATAAATCCACAATTACTACACTCAATCATGCCTTTTGGATTTTTTTCTTTGCAATTAGGACAAATCCAAAATTCTGCAGGTTCAAAACTCATGCTAAGTAAATTTAAGATTATGACAAGTATAAAATTGTTGAGTTCTCCTTTTTTTCTATATAGGGATTCTTTGAACCTCTATTTTATCGTATGTAGGATAAAATTCAACAATATCAGCTATAGCTCCTATTTCGTATAATTCTTGTATATATTCTCTTAGTATCCAAACCGCAGTTTCAATTATATCTCTGTCTTTATCTACGTATAGCATTTTAGGAGGAATTCCTATATCTTCTGTTAAAAGCGATTTGAGTTCCTCCAAATCAGAATACTTTATTTCGGCCTTAACCAAGGTTCCATCATCAGTAACTTTATGATAGGGTTCTTTAATGTTATTGGCTGTTCTTTGTAATCTCTTTCGTAACTGTACTGAGTCTTTGAAATTTGAAGGACAAAAATGTAGGTTAATTTCACATTTTTCCCATTTTTCTATTACTTTTTCTGCAACCTCTTTACTTCCATCAATAGCATAACCTTTAGATGAGTGTCCTCTAAAACCTCTTTTACTTAACTCATCAAAATTTGTTTCAGAATGTTCAAATTCATTTAGATTTATGAAATCTAAATAAGGATAAGCTTCCTCCAATATATCTAGAATGTCATCCAATCTGCCGGGTATTGAGGGGATCTCAATCCCTGTATCAAACATGCTACTAGATTTTTTGATCGAATTCAAATAGCTGTCAGATATTTCTAAATTTTTTATATGATATCTAATCTCGTCAAGACCTGCCGAATCTAAGCTCATCAATCTTTCTTCCTCTACAGCCTTGGAAGTATATAAATGTATGTGGTGAGATTCTCCATATTCATCTTTAAGATTATGTATGGACTTTAAGACTTTATCAAAAGTATTTAAGGGTTCTCCGCCCGTTATACTAGTTCCTAAGGCCTTTAAATTATCTATCTCTGTATAAATATCCTGAAAACATTCTACTTCTCTCTCATTAATCCAAATTCTTTCGCTACCATCTCTCTTATGTGATATAGGACAGTAATAGCAATTGGATTCACACTTTCCAGTAATAAATAAAACTGCCTTTGCCCCTTTCCTACAAATTTCACATCCTTCAGGTAGTTTACCAGATACTATCGACTCCATATTTAAAAATCAGCCTTAATTATTATAATATATTTTTAATTGTGTAACCTATACCATGCTTTTATACTAAAAGACCAAAGTACGTTTGCACAAGATATGGATTAACCTACAAATTTTGGCCTCACCGAAAGCCTATCGGGTAGGGGGAGCTCTCTAAAAGGCATAGATTCTGTTTTCCTTTCCACCATTTTGATTAACTCATCCAATTTAACTTCTCTATTTTCACCGTTCCTTATTCGAACATTTAGTTTTCCACTCTTTTCTTCCCTGTCACCAACCACCACGATATATGGAATCCATTCTTTCTCGGCTTCACGTATTTTCTTTCCTAGGCTTAAGCTTCTATCATCAATATCGGAGCGCACATTACATCTGTGTTCATCAAGCTTTCTACCCAATCTTTGGGCATAATCAATATTATCATCCGAAACAGGAAGTATCCTCAATTGGACCGGAGATAACCAAATCGGCAAGGTGGGCTTATCCATCTTATGGGCACTCTCTAAAATTTCATACATCCACCTTTCGATAGATCCTATAGATGAATGGAGTATTATACATCCTTTTTCCATACCTTGATTATCAGTGAATGTTATATCGTATCTTTCTGCATCCTCAACATCCAATTGGACTGTAGAAAGTTGTGCATTTCCTCCAACAGAATCGATACCTTGAAATTCATGTTTTACAACCCAGTAATGCCTTCTTTCTGACATAACTTCGATGAATGCTGGTTTATCTGAGTAGCGGAGCATTTCAAGTATTTTATTTTTATTATCCTCATAAAAGTCATCAACAACTCTAAAAACAATCGCGTATTCTATCCCTATTCCTTCCGCCAAATCAGAATATTTTTTATAAAGCTTTTGATATTCTTCCCAACCACTATCTAGATTCTTGGTAAATGAATGTATGTCTGGCATGTGAAATGCCCTAAGCCTCTTAAGGCCAGTTAACTCACCGCGGTTCTCATACCTAAAGCTTTTAGAAAACTCATATATACGTGTTGGAAGATTCTTATAGCTTATTATAGAGTCCTTTAGCATCCTAAAAAGACCAAAATCGCCAGCAAATCTGAGTACAAGCTTTTTATCCTCGCCTGGAGGTAAGACTCTATAATGTCTTTCGTGGAAGCTTTGACCTTGCTCCCTTATATCGGGTTGGTCCCAATCATAAATTATTGGAGTATCAATCTGCATGGCCCCAAATTCATTAACAGCTATTTCTCGGGCCCATTCTTTCAACAGTTCAAAAATCAGATTCCCTTTTGGATAAAACTTCAAATTTCCAGGATCACTAGCTGATTCATAATCCGCAATCTCTAATCTTTTCATTGATTTTACCGAGGGTGGTTCTTCTGATTCAGTACTTTCCTTCTCCTCAGATATTATATATTGATCGAGGGCGGGATCTCCCGTAGCAATAGATTGGGGTTCGATTTCTTTAGGTTCAATCAAATGCTCTTCACCATTAGGAGTTAATATATAATATTCACTTTCAACATCTCTTTCAGATGCATCGGCCTCTTTAGTTCTTTCCTCATCACTTAATTTAACTTCTTTACTTTTGATAATCTCTTCAATGTCAATTTCCCTAGATAATTCAGAAAGGGGATGTCCTTTGCATTTAATTTTAAACGCTTTATACCATCCAAAAGGAGATCTTTTCACTTCAAAACCAGCTTCATTCAATTTATTTTCTATTTTTACAAGTACCTCAATTGCGGTTTCGGGAGAAGATAAATCAGAGCTTAAATGTGCATAAGGATAGAGAATTACTTTATCAACATTAACCTTAGACATTACCTCTGATATCTCATCTGAAGCTTCATTGGCTACCAAGGATTTTTCAACATCATCCTTAGACTCAACAGTAATAAAAGCTGTCAAGCATTCTTCCATTTTTCCTTTTTTTAAGTCTTCTTCAACTTCCTCAGCTACAGGAGTGTCTTTTGTAATCTCATATTCAAAATAATCAGAATGTATTAGCAATAATTTCATATATAATCATCCTTCAAATTTATAGAGTAAAATTAAACCGCTAGTATAACAATTTTTACCTATATATTCTATTCTTAAACCTTGGTTAAATTTAAATCAATTAATTTACATATTATGACAATAA
>SL_8KL_010_SEDDRAFT_10000970_pt1 | contig 24833 bp, 31 predicted proteins | sample SodLakKL_010_SED_4_FD_11160 | JGI IMG/M metagenome (IMG submission 11160) | reverse complement strand
CCCCCCCCCCCCGCTAAAATCAATCTTTTTATCCCTTTTCCAGAAAACCTAAAACCTCTTTTTCTGCCCTTCCGCCAGATCTCCCATCCTAAAAATCCAATTTATTCCCCAATCATTACGGCCAAAATCCGGTTTAATAATACAGTCAGGAGAGTAAAAAATAACAAAAATTTTAAGAGCTGTCGCAGGGCCTGAACAACTTCCACTCCTGAAATCATGTTAGCAAGGAGTGCGAGCAAACCTGCCAGGGGACCGAGGGCCAAGCATAAAACGGATAACATCTGGACCCTGTTTTCTCCCCGCATTAATCATCCCCCGCTCCCTGCAGGCTTCGCTGGTATTCAAAAAGCCAACTGATAATTTTTTCTCTAAGATTTGATTCCATATCAACAAAAGCAACACCCATTTTATGGGCCTCTCCTTTTTTGTCTTCACGGAGTCTCCGGACAACCCCCAAAAGGGGAAAGGCAATTGGCAGGAGAGGAATTTCCATTTCCAGTTCATTTCCCTCGGTTATCTTCAAAGGACCTTTTATGCCAACTCCGCCCCCGCTTAAATCAATAATTCTCCCGGTTGAAAAATCACTTCCCTCCTCTCCATCAATGGGGCGAAGGCGGTAATAAATTCTTCCTTCAACTTCAACCCGGACATACTCCCGTCTCTGGACCCGGTAAATTTTATCCGGCCTCTGGAGAATATAGTGGGGCAGGGGATCCCGGAAGCGTTCCTGGACCCGGGACATAAAAATAAATTTTCCTCGCGGGGTGGTGTAGGAAATGGAAACCTTATCACCTCTATTTAAGGGGATTGTAACGCCCTGAATCTGGGGAGCAGCCATTTTAAAGTTACCCCCCTCGATATCGAGGACTTTCGTAGCATAGACCCCTGCCTGAGAGCCTTTGATTTCCACAAAAATTTCCTGATCTTCCTGCAAGCCCGTTTTTTTCACTACCCTCAACTCCCCTGCTGAGAAAAATTCTAAATTCCACCCTCGGAGAGATGGTTTCTTTTCCCTCAAAATATTTTCAGGAAAGGTTACTTAAAAATTTCGTCAATCAGTTTTCCGGGATCCAGAAACTGTAAACATTCGGTAAAATGCTTGCCGCGGGAGACATAACCCAGATTTTCTTCTCGTTCCCAGATCAGGTTTATAATGTTCCCCAGGGCACTGGTTTCATCAAGCTTGGTAAAAACAAATCCCGAAAATCCAATTTCAGAAAACCTGTCCCGGTAAATCAACAGGTCTTCACTCCTGGTGTTAATACTTAAAACAAGAAGTCTTTCATCAATAAACTCGTGGCGGATTATTCCTTTCAGCTGCAATAGTTCTTCTTTTTGCATCGGGTTGCAGCCCATTGTATCCAGCAGAATGATATCTGCAGCAAAAAATTTCTCGATCGCCCTCGTTAGATCACCGGGTGAAGAAACTGCTTCTACATCAATCCCCAGTTTGTATCCAAGTTTTTCCAGCTGTTCTTTGGCCCCCCAACGCCTGGCATCCTGGTTGAGCAAAACCACCCTCTTGCCCCTTTTCCTGACAAATGTTTCCGCCAGTTTGGCCAGGGCAGTTGTTTTACCGGAACCAGTTGGACCCACAAGGGCAACTACCCTGGGGAAGCCTTCTCCCGTCCTAATTTCTCTCCCCGGGGGGATCCTTTCCAGTAATTTTTCCCTGATTTGAGTGTGATTTTCCAGCCCGTGAAGTTCACTTCCCATCTCCTTGATTATTCTTTCTTCAACTCCCTTTTCGAGAAGCTTTTTTTCCAGGGTGGGAGGCAATTTTGAAATCCGGTCTGGAGATTCCCGGCTTATTTCCTCTTTGATTTCGGGTAAAGAGCTTTGGTTTTTCGAAGCTTCCTTAATTAAGCTGGCAAATTGGGGGGGCTTTTCTTCAACCCCCGCCATTATCTCTACACCACCCCGGTTTTCCATCCACCAGAACCCCCGTTTTTTATACCGCCTGGTCTGGTAAATTATAGCTTCGGGGCCCAATTCTTCCCGGACCTGTTGAATGGCTTCCTGCATATTTGCTCCCTTAAAGCGTTTAACCTGTTTCAACTCTGATCACCCCCACAGAGCGGACGTCAATTCCCGGATCAATTTCGTTATAAGATAGGACGGGTACCTGGTTTTTGCTCTGCCCCCGGTCCAGAAGCCGTTTTAAGTGAAACCGTAAAATAGGGTTGGTCAGAATTACCGGCTGTTTGCCCTGAGTTCTTGCTTCGTTAAACTTTCCAATTACCGCATCCAGAATCTGGCGGGCTTTCCCCGGATCCAGGTTGAGGAAAGACCCATTTTCGCTCTGCTGCAGGCTTTCGCCCAGGTCTGCTTCTAGTTGTGGCGTAAGGGTTAGGGCCTGCATTACTTCATTCTCCTGATATTTGCTAGAAATATGCCTTTGCAAGGCCTGGCGCACATATTCGGTTAAAACAACCGGGTCCTTGGTCTGGCCCGCCCAGTCAGCAAGGGTTTCCAGAATTGTTACCTGGTCCCGGATAGAAACTTCTTCTTCAAGGAGAAATTGCAGGACTTTTTGAATTTCTCCCAGGGTCATTTGATCGGGAATTAATTCATTTACTACCGCACTGTAATCTTCTTTAAGGGTTTCCATTATTTCTTTAACTTCTCGCCGGCCCAACAGTTCAGCCGCGTGCTCTTTCAATACCTCAGTTAAATGAGTTGACATTATTGAAGGTGGATCTACGACGGTATAACCCGCAATTTCTGCTTCTTCCTGTTTATCTTCTGGAATCCAGAGGGCGGGTAATCCGAAGGCAGGTTCTGCAACTTTTACACCCTTCATTTCCTGCTCCACATTTCCAGAATCCATGGCCAGGAAATGATTGGGCATTATCTGGAATCTTGCAACCTCCATCCCCTTTAGTTTTATACTATAGGTATTGGGGTCTATCTGCATATTATCCAGGACCCTAACAGGAGGAATAATCATTCCCAGTTCAGTGGCAACCTGTTTCCTGATCAGCGTTATCCTCTCCAGGAAATCCCCTCCCTGTTCGGGTAAAACAAGGGGCAGCAGGTTATATCCAAATTCCATCTCCACGGGGTCAACCCGGATTAATTCTTTATAATCTTCCTTCTGCAGTGTGGGGCGGGATGGCGGTTCAAGTTCCTCCTCTGCTTCTTCTTCTAACTCCTCTTCCTTGTCTTTTTCAGCTTTGAAAATAAAGTACATGCCTCCTATTACTGCAGAAAGAATGAAGAGAGGGAATGTAGGCAAACCCCGGCTTAAACCCAGTAAAAACAGGATACTGGCCACCACTAAAAGGGCCTTGGGCTGGCTGAGCATTTGCCGGGAAAGGTCCTGTCCCAGGTTGGCTTCTCCAGCAGCCCTGGTAACAACCATTCCCGTAGAAGTAGCAATTAAAAGTGCAGGAATCTGGGAAACAAGTCCGTCTCCAACAGTGAGTAGAGCATAAGTCTGCAGGGCCTCTTCCAGGGCCATGCCCTGCTGGATTACTCCAATTACCAGTCCGGCAACAATATTAATCAGGGTTATTACAATTCCCGCGATGGCGTCACCCTTAACGAATTTGCTGGCCCCATCCATTGCTCCGTAAAAATCAGCCTCCTGGCGGATTTTTTTCCTTTCCGTGCGGGCTTCTTCCTCATTGATCAACCCCGAGTTCAGGTCGGCGTCTATACTCATTTGCTTTCCCGGCATGGCATCAAGAGTAAACCGGGCAGCTACTTCGGCAACTCTTTCCGCCCCTTTGGTAATTACAATAAACTGGATAACCACGAGAATTAAGAAGATAATAAAACCGACCACGTAATTCCCGCCAACTACAAAATCACCGAAGGCAAAAATCATTCTCCCCGCATCAGCCTGCCCCAGGATCAGTCGAGTCGTACTCACATTTAAAGCCAGTCGAAACAGGGTTGCAAAAAGTAACAGACTGGGAAAAACTGAAAATTCCAGAGGTTCTCCAGTATAGATACTCACCAAAAGGACCGTCAGGGCAAAAGCAATATTACAGGTTATAAAAATGTCGAGAACAATTGTGGGCAGGGGAATTATAAACATAACCACTACCGTAACCAGGATAAAGGCAAAAAGAATATCGCTATATCTTTGTATCCAGTGGATGGGCATCTCCCTTGCTGAAAGGGCCATCTTCAAACCTCCTACCTAGGAATAATACTTCTGGAGGCGGAAAACAAAAGCAAGAATTTCCGCTACTGCCTGATAAAGTTCGGGGGGAATTTCTTCCCCAACTTCCGTGGAATGATAAAGGGCCTGAGCCAGGGCTTTTTCTTCCATTACTTCCACTTTATTGGCCCTCGCTATTTCAACAATCCTGTGCGCAACTTCCCCGCTTCCCTTGGCAACAACCCGAGGGGCATTCATTTCTTCCCCGTCATAGCGAAGGGCAATCGCCAGGTGGGTGGGGTTGGTTATAACAACGTTTGCTGTTGGAACTTCCTGCATCATTCTCTGCTGAGCCATAAAACGCTGTCTTTCCTTGATCTTGCTCTGGATCTGAGGGTCGCCTTCTGTATCCTTGTGTTCATCCCGGACATCTTTTTTACTCATCCTGATATTTTTTTCATGCTCCCAGCGCTGGTAGGCATAATCGAGAACGCTGATTACCAGGTGGAAAATTGCTATGGTTATCCCGATCTGGAAAATTACCATTCCTACTTCACCTAAAGCATCAGTAATTGCCATATGGGGAAGTTTCAGAAGTACCGGTATGAAATCACGCAGAATGGAGTAAGCAACCCCGATAAACATTGCGGCTTTCAAAATCGCTTTTAATAGTTCAACAACTGCTCGCTTGGAAAAAATTCTCTGCAAACCTTTAATCGGGTTCAGGCGTTCGGGTTTCGGTTTAAGAACCTTGGTCGTAAAGAGGAAACCCACCTGGGTCAGTTCTCCGGCCAGGCCAAAAATTGCTGAAGCTGAAAGCATGGGAATGATGATCAGGGCCGCTACCCGGGCTGCTTCCATGGCCCGCCGGTGGAGATTTGCTTCAGTCAGCTCCAGGGTGACGTCCGCCGTCAGGGAATAATGGAGGAACTGTTGAAAATAACCCAGCCCTATAGGGATGGTTCCCAGGAAGAAAATTAAGAGCAGCAGCAGGCTCAGGGCCATGGTTAACTCCCGACTCTTGGCAACCTGCCCTTCTTCCCGGGCCTTTTTTCTTCGTCTCGGTGTCGCCTTTTCCGTTTTTTCCTGTGTTCCCTGGGACACGGTTTAACCCCCTATCCCCTGGACCAGTTGGTGCAGCTGGCCAAACATAGTTTGAAAAATTTCCCTGAAATAACTGCCGAAGGTTGGTAGTGCAAGAAAGAAAACCATTATCCCCAGGAGAATTTTGGTTGGAATACCAACACTGAACATGTTGATCTGGGGAATTGTCCTGGCCAAAAATCCAAACACAATATCGCTAATAAAAAGGACAGCAATTACCGGAAGAGCCATCATAAAGCTTATATAAAAGAGATTCCCTACCACCCGCATTATAAATTCCCCAGTCATTAAAATTGGGAAAGCCTGCCCAAGAGCGAGGACTTCAAAGCTTTCAAAAATCCCCTTTAAAAGCAAATGGTGACCCTGCAGACTTAAAAACAGCAAAGTAGCGATTATGGTTTTTAGCTGTCCTGCCAATGGGATTTGCTCCCCACTCTGGGGATCCAGGACATTGACCAGGGCAAAACCCATTCGCAGGTCAATAAACTGGCCTGCAAGCTGAACCGTGGAAAAGGTAATGAAAACTATAAACCCAAGCAAAAATCCAGCAAGGACTTCATTTAAAAGGAGCAGACTGAATTCAAGGGGAACAGGTGGTTTAGCGGGCCCGGCCTCACTCACTACCGGAAAAATTAAAAGGGTCAAAAAAAGGAGCAAACCTGCTTTTACCCGGGCTGGGATCTGGACGCTGCCGTAAAAGGGAACAACCAGGAAAAAACCTATTAACCTTGTCATTATCAGACCGAAAGTCAGAACAGGGAGTATCAGTTGATCGTCCATTTGCCATCACCCCGCCAGGTAGTAGGGAATATTGTTATAAAGGGTCTCTACAAAATCTACAAGAACCCGTAAAATCCAGGGACCGAATACAACTATTGATACCAGGACAACAACTATCTTGGGGATAAAAGCCAGGGTTTGCTCCTGGATCTGAGTTGTTGCCTGAAAAATACTGACCAAAAGTCCGGTCAATAAACCCAGGCCCAGTACCGGTGCTGTGACCAGGAGTATTGTTTGTAGCGCTTCCCTTCCCAGAAATATTACCAGTTCATAGCTCACGGTTTTCTCTCCTCTTTAAAAAGTTGTAACAAGTGACCGAATAACAAGGTACCAGCCATCGACAAGAACAAACAACAGGATCTTGAAAGGAAGCGAGATCATTACTGGAGGTAGCATTAGCATTCCCATGGACATCAGGGTGCTTGCTACAATCATATCGATGATAATAAAGGGAATATATAAAAGGAATCCAATCTGGAAAGCAGTTTTCAGCTCGCTGATAATAAAAGCAGGTATTAAGACCAGATTGGGAACCTCTTCCTGGCTGGAAGGCCTTTCTTCCCCGGCGATTTCAATAAAGAGGGCCAGGTCTCTCTCGGATACCTGCTCGAACATGAACTCCCGCAAAGGATCCAGAGCCAGCTGCAGGGCTTCCTCTTCCGCTATTTCCTCGGCCAGGTAAGGCTGGAAAGCTGCTTCGTTTACCTGCCCAAACACAGGGGACATAATAAATAAGGTCAGGAAGAGAGCCAGGCCAACTATAATCTGGTTGGGAGGCATTCTCTGAGTGGCCAGGGCGTTTCTGAGCAGAGAAAGGACAACCACAATCCGGGTAAAAGAAGTAAGCATTATGACAATAGAAGGAGCAAGGGAGAGAACGGTAAGTAATAAAATCAATTGAATTCCCAGGGCCCAGTTGCTGGCCCCTTCTTCCCCTATGGAAATATCAATCGGGGGCAGTTCCATGGGCTGAGCAATAGCATTCCCGCTGGAAATGAAAATGATCAACAGGAAAACCCATATCCAAACCATTTTTTTAATCCTCATAATCAGTCCCCTCCCCGGCCCAGGAGGAAAACTCACCTTTTCCCGCTGCAAAGGTCTTTAACAGGGTTATATCCCCGTCATTTACAGCCAGAAGCAACACTTCACCGTGCATCCTGGCTACAACAAGTTGTTTTTTCATCCCCATGGGGACCCTCTGCTTAATCTGCAGTTCACCAGGGCTTTTATCGGTCAGGCTGTTTTTGCCCAGCAGGAATTTTTCCCCGTACCTGCGGGCCAAAAAAATCAAAGCAACTACTGCTCCCAGGGCAAATAAAACCCGAATCAAATCCCAGATATAGGTGCCAGTTTCCACTCCATTCATGTTTTTCCCCTCCACTCCGGCCTTTCTTAGGGTTCTATGTCCTGAATTCTTTCCAGGGGACTGATGATTTTTTTGATCCGGAAAGCAAAATTCTCTTCAATAACAACAACCTCGCCCTTGGCTATCAGTTTCCCATTTACCAGAAGGTCAACGTCCTCTCCAGCGAGCCGGTCCAGCTCGATTATGGACCCTTTCCCCAGCTCGAGAATTTCCTTAATGGTCTTCCTGGCCCGGCCAAGTCGGACAGTAAGCTGCAGGGGGATGTCGCGGATTAATTCAATGGACCTCTCATCCCCGGTATCCTGCCCAGTTTCTAATTCTTCGAAATCCATTTTTTGGGCTTTAACAGTTCCGGAACTTTTTTCTTCTTGCTCCCCCATTTCAGAAATTTCCATCTTTTTTTCCGGTTGGGCTTCCTTTTCTCTTGAAGGGGCCTTTTCTTTTCCTTCTTTAAGTTCCGCACCTTCAATCAGGGACAACTGCCCCGCAACGAGTTTTTGGACCATATCCTTCAGGAAATCCCTGGGAGCAAGCTGCACAATAGTGCTGTCCACAAGGTCTCCTATGGAAATTCGGAAGGAAATCTGGACTATTTCCTCCTGGCTTTCAAATTTTTCCGAGCGCTCCACCTTGTCCTCAAGGGTAATATATTCAGTAGTCGGGGGAGTTATCTCAATCTCCCGGTTGAAAATCTGGGACATCGAAGTTGAAGCAGAACCGATCATCTGGTTCATTGCTTCGGAAAGAGCACTCAGCTGCATCTCGCCAATTTCCTCGGGCAGGTCCTTCCCCTCTCCCCCCAGCATCAGGTCAGCAATAACAGCAGCATCCCTTTCCTCCACTACCAGCAGGTTAACTCCCTCAAGCCCGGAAAGATATGCAACCTCAACCAGGACCAGGGGTTTTTGATGGTCTTTAATCACCTTGCTCAGGTTGGTCAGGGAAACCAGAGGGGTTGTAATCTGCACCGGTCGATCAAGGATATTGTGTAAAGCTGTTGCAGCAGCCCCCATGGAAATATTACCGACTTCGCCGATTACATCTTTTTCGTCCGGGGTCAGATCTGATTTTTCATTTGCTTCCGTTTCCAGCAGGGCATCAATTTCTTCCTGGGAAAGTATCTCCTTACTCATCTTCCTCTTCCTCCTTTAAAAATTCCGCATCACCGGTAATCCGGATGGCCAGTCGATCCTTGATTTTCCCCGGTTTGCCGATAAATTTCACCTTGCTTCCCACCTTTACCCGCAGGTCTTTTTCCACTGAAGATCCCAGGAGCAATACATCCCCCTCCTGCAGGTTTAAAAGTTCCTCAACGCTGATTTCAGTCGGAGGAAACTCCGCAGAAACTTCTAAAAAACTGGAAGAAAGGCGTTTTTTAATTCCATCCTGGAACTGAATTTTCTTTTCCTGCATGCTGGAAAACCAGTGCTGAGCAGTCAACCTTCCCACTACAGGTTCCAGCATCAGGTGAGGCATGCAGAAATTAATCAAACCCTCTACCTCATTAACTATTACCTCAAAGGTAACCAGGATGATCATGTCATTGTGGTGGACAATCTGGGTAAATAGCGGGTTCGATTCCAGTTCTTTTAGCTCGGGTTCCATTCCCGAGACTACATTTTGCCAGGCTTCGGGTAATTCCCTTAACATCCAGTTCATCACCTGGCGAAGGGCCATCCCTTCGATGTCTGTAAAAACCCGGCTTTCTAATTGTTTTGCTGAGCCCCATCCCCCAAACAGACGGTCAACTATGGAAAATGCAATGTTGGGGTTAATTTCCAATAAGCACTGTCCCTTGAGGGGTTTTAGTTCTCCAATGCCAATTACCGTGGGAGCGGGAAGAGAACGGGTGAATTCTTCATAGCTCAAAGCTTCCACTGAAGCCACTTTCATATCAACAAAAGTCCGCAGTTGAGCAGATAAAGCAGTGGATACGTAGCGGGCGTAATTTTCATAAATCATCTGCAGGGTCCGGATCTGATCCCGGGCCAGTTTTTTGGGATGACGAAAATTATAGGCTTTAACCTTATCTTTTTCTTCCTCTTTGCCCAGCTCTTCTGGCGATTTTTCCCCTGAAGACAGTTCATTTAAAAGCTGGTCAATTTCCTTCTGGCTTAGAACTTCTGACATTTTCCCACCCCCTTACTGGACCACAAATTCGGTAAAAAATACATTGCGAACCAAATCTTCACCCAGGATATGATTAACCTCTTCTATTATTTCTTCTTTAATATTTGAGGCAGCTGGATCTTCAATTGCTTCCTCCCCTGCCCCCCTGAGGACACTAATAATTGCATCCCTGATCCGGGCCCTGTTTTTTTCCAGTTTCTCCTCGGGGTTACCATTCATCATTTCAAGAGATATTTCAGTCCTGACTATGCGTAAGGATCTCTGATGCTGGACGTTAACAACAAATTCCCCGAGGTGGGCAATTTCTCCGGGCTGATCCGAAGGGTCCTCGGGGCTGGCCTGCAGGAAAAAAAATAAGAAAGCTGTTCCAGCCCCAACAACTAATATAAAAAGGAAACCTAGAACTATTAATAAAATCTTACCCTTCGCCATAAAGCCCCTCCTTTCTCCACAATAAGTCAAATTCTACGCTGCGGCGGATCAGGATGTCCACCCGCCGGTTTAAAGCCCTGTTTTCAGGAGAATCGTTAGGCCGTATTGGCTGATATTCTCCGTACCCTGCAGCAGAAAATTGTTCCGGTGGCAAACCTTTTTCTTCTATCAGATAGCGGATAACATTTGTAGCCCTTGAGGTTGATAATTCCCAGTTGGAAGGAAACTCCGGGGTGCTAATCGGCCAGTCATCGGTATGGCCTTCCACTGTGACCTCGTTTTCAACTGATTCGAAAAAACTGGCAATTTCTCCCAGGATTTCCCGGGCTTCTGGAAGAAGATCGGCCTGGCCAAGCTCAAATAATATCCTCCCGGGAAAACGGATTAAAAGGCCCTCATCGACAAAAGCAACCTCAACCTCGTCTTCTAGTTCTTTTTTTTCAAGATAGGCCATTATTTCCATATACAACTGCTCGAATTCCAGACGAGACCTTTCGATCTGCCCCAGAAGTTCGTCCCTTTGACCAGCCTCAATTAATTGATCCTGGGAGATGGTCCGCCCTCCATCCAGGACTCCCAGCTGCTGCTGAAGTTGGGAGATTATCAGGGAAAATCTTTCCATGTCCAGGGTAGACATTGAATAGAGCAGGACAAAGAAACATAAGAGGAGGGTCATCATATCGCCATAAGTAACCATCCATGCCGGGGAACCCGGTTTTTTGCCCTCCTTGATTCCCTTTTTTCTAGACATTGGAATCAACCACCATTTCCAGATCGTCCTCTTCCTGATTAGCATCTTCTGCGGCAGGTCCAGTGGATAAAAAGGCCTGGAGTTTTTCCTCGACAATCCGGGGGTTTTCTCCCGCCTGAATGGAGAGTATCCCCTCAATCATTACCTCTTTAATCATAATTTCTTCTTCACTTTTCACTTTCAATTTTCCAGCGATGGGCAGGAAAATTAGGTTGGCAAAAAGAGTTCCATACAGTGTGGTAAGGAGGGCTGTGGCTAACCCGCTTCCAATACTTTCCGGATCCTCCAGAGCACTGAGCATGCGGATCAAACCGATGAGGGTCCCGATCATTCCAAAGGCCGGGGAGAAGGTTCCCATGTTGTTGAATATATCCTGTCCCTTGCGGTGTCTTTCTTCAACAAATGTTATTTTTGTTTCCAGGATATTTCTGACCAGCTGGGGGTCTGTCCCATCAACAACAAGCTGAACTCCTTTTTTCAGGAAATCGTTGTCCAGGGTTTCCACCTCTTCTTCGAGGGCCAGAAGCCCTTCCCGGCGGGCTTTTTCAGCAAACCCAACAAGGATTGTTGTGACTTCATCTGTATCGGTCTTTTTGCCCACGAAGGCTACCCCGAGGATTTTGAACACATTGGCTACCTCATTTAGGGTAAAGCTGATCATTGTTGCAGCCAGTGTCCCCCCCAGGACAATCATTACCGAGTTCAGGCTGATGTAAATTATTGCATCGCCTTCCAGCAGAATTGCTCCGGCAACAAGGACTACTCCTATTAACAGCCCGATTAAAGTTGCTAAATCCATTATTGCCACCTCTCCCCGGAATAAATCTCTCTCTTGAATTCGATGGCCTTTTCAATAACCTCATCCACACTTTCCCGGACCAGTATCTTTCTATTGGTTGTCAGGGAAATTACTGTGTCCGGAGTTTTTTCCACAAACTCAATTAAATCGCAGTTAACCACTATCTGGGATCCATCAAAGCGGGTTAGCTTCAGCATAGCAACCGAGCCCTCCCCCTGTTTATTACCGGGCCATATTAGCCAGTTCTTGCAGCATCTGGTCCACGGTTGAAATAATACGGGAATTTACCTGGTAACCCCGCTGGGTAACAATCATGCTGGAGAATTCCTCGGCCAGGTCCACATTACTCATTTCCAGGACAGCAGTCCTCATTTCTCCTCGGCCTCCCGTTCCCGGCTGGCCGACCTGAGAAATTCCTGAATTAACCGATTGGGAGTACATCGTATCTCCGGTTTTAATCAATCCATCGGGGTTATTAAAATTGGCAACTGCCACCTGGCCCAGGTTGCGAGTAACCCCGTTGGTATAGGTTCCAATAACTATTCCATTGTCATCGATGGTAAAAGACTGAAGAGAACCCATTCTGTTTCCATCAAGGTTATTGGCTTCAGCAGAATACTCTCCAGAAAACTGGGTGATTTCTCCAAGGCGAAGTTCGAGTTCTTCAATATCGTTGGCACCATTGGCAAAATTATTCAGTTCAATATTGGATAACAGGTCATCCCCACCATCAACTGTGCTTAACCGCCCTTCTTCAAATACCAGAGGAATATCAGTCCCTCCCTCAATGTCGAATGAGCCATCATTGGAAAGGGTCAGGTTCCATTCATTGTTAGCGGTTTTTTCAAATTCCAGGATTAATTCATGCCGGGCACCAAATTCGTCATAAATTGAAACCGAAGTCTGGTGAATTACCCCAATTTCTCCGTCCGAGTTCAGGTTCCCGGTAAAATCAATATAACTACTGGGCTGTGCTCCCATTACATCTCCAATGGGGATTCTAATATCCGAGATATTCTGGTCGGTATTGATTGTTCCAGTGGCTCTATCTGCCCGCCAGCCCTGCATCCGCAGGCCATTCCCAGAATTAACCAGGTAACCCTCGCTGTCCATGGAAAGGTTTCCGGCCCGGGTATAGAAATTTTCTTCACCGTCCCTCAGGATGAAAAACCCGTTTCCATCTATTGCAAGGTCAGTGTTCTGACCGGTCGCTTCCAAACTGCCCTGCTGATGATTGGTATCAATGCTTCCAACCTGGACTCCCAGGCCAATCTGCATGGGGTTAATCCCACCTCGCTCACCTGTTGGGCCGGCAGGACCCCGGACCATCTGACTTAACATTTCCTGGAAAGTGGCCCGGTCTTTTTTGTAACCAACGGTGTTTACGTTGGAAATATTGTGGCCTATAACATCCATCCTTGTCTGGTGGGCATTTAATCCGGCAACACCGGAATAAAGTGAACGCATCATTGTTAAATAACCTCCTCTTTATTGGACCCGTTGCTTCAGTCTGTCAGCAACGGCGGCCTCCTCCAATAGAGGTCCAGCCTCAGTCCATAATTATTGCACTATCAATGTTGGTAAAAACATTTTCCCGCATACTGTTTCCATCAATTGCTGTTATAACAGTATGGTTTTTAACACTTACAACATAGGCATTATCACCCATTACAACGAGTGATTCTTTTGCTCCCTTCTCCGCTGCTTTCTGGACTGCCTCATCCAGGCGTTTCAGATCCTGGTTGTTAAGGTCAATGGAACGGTTCATCATTCTTTCTACAGCGTGCTTGGAAAACTGAATCTCCCTGCCTTTAATCTTTTGTTCCAGGACTTTCTGAAAACTATCTCCCTTTTTTCCCGAGGTCTTTGGATGAGGCTCGGTTTTGAGTGTTGAGAGGGGTTGGATAACCCTACCACCCGGGAGAATTTTATCTGTCATCAACCTCACTCCTTAACGACTTATTCCAACAATGTCCTGCATCGGGTATTCCTTTCCATCTTCCAGGATTACTAAAGGACCGTAATCGGTGAAACTAACTTCCTGGACTACGCCGGTAATTTCTTCACCCTCCCCTGCTTTTATGGCTACTTCTTTGCCGATCAGGGCGCTGGCTTGATAGAGGAAATTGCTCTCCAGGAAGGTGTTCAGGCTTTTATTCATCTGCTGCATCTGTTCTAAGGAGCTGAACTGAGCCATCTGGGCAATAAATTCCTTATCTTCCATTGGGTTCATCGGATCCTGGTAACGGAGCTGGGTGATTAAAATTTTCAAAAAAGCATCCCGATCCAGGTCAATTTCTTCAGTTGTAGTAATGGGGTTATTCTTTAACTGTTTGCTGTTTTCACTCTCCTGGGATTTCTTCATGATATCTGCTGCAGTGGTTTGGCTTGTGGTGTGGATAAACATGTACTCACCTCCTAAACCCGGTAATCAACTTCGTTTTTTCCCAGTATGCTGTAGAGACTCTCCTCTATTGCTTCCTGGTTATCTTCTCCACCGGGATTTCTTTCCGTGAACTCCCCTTCTCTCTGCCCCGAACTCTCGCTTCCCTCACCCTGAACATTTACATCCACATCATCGAAGTTAAAGCCTTCCCGGGAGAGATTGTCGCGAAGAGTGGTCAGGTTGTTTTCCAGGATATCCCGGGCCAGGTGATTTTCCACCTGGAAGTGTGCTCTTAACTGCCCATCTTCCAGAACAACTTTCATCCGCAGTCCCCCCAGGTATTCCGGCCGGAGTTTGATTTCGATGGTTCCCTCTTCTCTGTTCCGCAAAGTTAGCCTGGCCTGGTCTATTATCTGTTGGAATACCTGCGGGGTTCCGATTTTGGGGATCAATTGTTCTTGCTGTTTCAATATTGNGAGGANGNATCTCGGAGCGTTGGTAATTTTGCCAGGACTCGAACTGGAACTCGGTTGAGCGGTCGTTTCCCTGTCCAAAGCTACCTTTCCGGTTCTTACCTTCCTGCTGAAAACCCGAGAAAAGGTCAAAACGGTCCTCTTCTTTACCCCTGGGAAAGATCTGTGGTGAGAACTTATCAACAGATGGGTCGCTGTTGGTTGCTTCCCCGGTTTTTTCCTGGCCTGGAGAGAACTTCTGTATTTTCAGTATCCTGGGTTGAGTTTGTAAAAACTCCCCTTCGGTAAAAGCCGGTCCTTCTCTGATCAAAGGAATTGATTTCTCTCCCTGTTCTGTTACCTGCAGGAAAATATTGGGCTGCGAACTCTTCCCCTTATTAACCTGGACAGCTTCTCTGATTATTGCCTCTTTCTCTTCCAGGACTGGTTTTTTAATTTGTTCTCCCCTGGCAAAAAGGAGCTTTTTTTCGGTATCTTCGGCCCGGTTTTTTAAATTTACACTTTCTTCCGGTTCTTTTCCAGGCAGAGCTTTCTCCTTGTTTTGTTTACCTGGTTCGGTTTTCTCCCCTTTGGTTTCTCCAGCAGCAAGCCCCGAGTTCATCGTCTTCATTTTGGAGAAGGGAACCCTGTCCAACTGGAGAGGACTGCCTATTTTTTCCGAGGGCATACTTCTCTCCAAAATTTCTTTTATTTCCCTGCGGGCTCCATTCAGGTCTTCTTCTTGAGAAATTTTTTTGATTTTTCCTAAAATTTCCTCATTTCCCAGAATGATGTCCCGGAGAGATGGGATTGTTACCACAGGAAGTTCTACCATTTCAAAATCCATTTCTGCAAGGACTTCATCCAGGAAGGCCATTAATGCTTCATTTCCATCCTTCAATGATAGAACTGATTCCAGTTCTGATTCTAACTCCCCATTTTTCTGGAGTTTTTGCAGGAGCTGTGTGAAAGGGGATGCCTCGTTTTTCTGAACTTGAACTTTATCCTCGGGTGTTTGCAGATTTTCTGCCATTCCCAGGAGAAGATTTGTAATTATCGCCTGCATTTAACCACCTCCTTTCTCATAATTTTTTATTTTACTCTGAGAGGATCCTGGTAAGCCGGGCTGACCTTTCGGAATCCATTTCAGCAAGCACTCGGGCTGCAAACCTGTCCTCCCAGCGCAAAACCAGTTCAATAACCAAATCATCAGCCAGTTCGGCCAGAACTGTTGCAGCTTGATCCGGTTTCATCTGGCTGTAAATACTCGCGATCTGGCGGATCCTTTCCTTCCTATCCTCAATTTCTTCCCTGCTTTCTTCCAAACTGGCTTCCAGTTCATCTATTCGCTCCTGGTATCTTTCCACTAAATCCTCCAGGCTGCGGTTAATCCGTTCGAATTCTTCTTTTTCACCTTTGACCCTTTCCAGCTGACCCTGGAGGACGGTAATTTTTTCTTCGAATTCCCTCCGGTCTTCGGCGGCGTGTAAATAGGGCTCAATCCGGGGATGGGTTTCAATGGATTCCTTCACCACGCCGGTTATGCTCAATATCCCGAAAACATCCAAAAGGGTGAGGGTAAGACCGCAGAATACAATAAATATGATTATGATTACCAGGGCTTTTTTCATTTAAAAACTCTCCCCCCGTTTAAGGTGGAATACCTGTTGCCCCATTTCATCGATCTTTTTTTGGTTGACTCTCTCCTGTTCCAGTTTGTGGGCCTGGGCCAGGTTTTCTTTGAGTTTTTCCAAGGTCTTTTCCTCTCTGAGTTTTTCTACCAGTTCCCTGAAACGGTCCCGGGCAATTTTTTCCAGCCGATTTATATCCTCTTTGACCTCATCCATTTCCGAATTGATGAGTCCTACGTAAACCCACTGCATTTCCCGTTCCCTGGGATTAATCCTCTTCTTTTCCTCAACTTCCAGTTCATAAAGGCAGGCTTTTTTGGTTTCCTTTAACCTCTGCAAATCTTCCCTGCGCTTTCGGCAGCCTTCTTTAGCCTGGTGATACCGTTGCTGTAATGCTTCTTTCTCCTGTTCTCTCAAATCCAGGACGGGCTGTAAGCGGAATTTAAAGGAACTCATTTTTTACACCCCCTCCACCAGTTTGCGCAGGCCACTGAAAGCATCTTCATAAGTAGCCTTCTCGTCTAATTCCTGCTGGAGAAAACTCTTGATTCCGTCCATCCGCTCCAGGGCTTTATCCACGTTGGAGTCGCTTCCCCGTTTATAGGCTCCGATGGAAATTAAATCTCGGGCATTATCATAAGCAGATAAAAGACGCCGCAGCTTTCCTGCAGCCTGAAAATCTTCTTGAGAAGTTATTTCCGGCATCAGGCGGCTTACGCTTTGCAGAACATCAACCGGAGGGTAGTGCCCCTCTCCAGCCAGTTTCCTGCTGAGAACTATATGCCCATCAAGTATTCCCCGGACTGTATCGGTAACCGGTTCTTGCAGATCGTCACCCTCAACCAGGACGGAATAAAGGCCGGTAATCGTTCCAACTTCATTGGCTCCGGACCGTTCAAGAAGACCCGGCATAAAGGCAAATACAGAAGGGGGATAGCCCCTGGTTGCCGGGGGTTCCCCGATTGCAAGTCCCACTTCCCTAAGAGCCATAGCCACCCGGGTCAGGGAATCCATTATCAGCAAAACATTTTTGCCCTGATCCCGGAAATATTCTGCTATGGCTGTGGTAACAAGCGCTCCTTTGACCCTGATCAGGGCAGGCTGATCAGATGTGGAAACAACCACTACCGCCCTGCTCAAACCTTCCGGACCCAGGTCCCTTTCAATAAAGTCCCTTACTTCACGCCCCCGCTCCCCAATCAGCCCAATGACTATAATATCTGCTGAAGTGTAGCGGGCACACATTGCCAGAAGGGAGCTCTTCCCGACTCCGCTCCCGGAAAATATTCCCACCCGCTGGCCTCGACCACAGGTTATCAAGCTATCAATTGAACGTATCCCCAATGACAGAGGTTCTTTTATCCTCAACCGGGTCATGGGATCAGGAGGCTGATTATGTACGGGATAGATCACCTCTCCCCTGAAACTACCTTTTCCATCAATGGGCTTCCCGAGCCCGTCAATAACTCTCCCCAGAAGCTCCTTGCCCAAGGGAACACTCATCGCCTGCCCCGTGCCAATTACTTCCGCCCCGGGAGCAAGTCCAGAAAGAGAGCCGAGGGGCATCAACAAAACCCGGTTTTCTCGGAAACCAACTACTTCTGCCAGAAGAGGTTCCGCCCCTCTTCCGCCCCGGATATTACACAACTCACCCAGGTGGGCATTGGGGCCTTCGCTTTCGATGGTCAGCCCAATAACCCGGGTCACCCGGCCATAACCCCTTACCGGGGCCCGTTTTTCCAGATCTTTTGTTAAGGAGCGAAGATCAATTCCTTCCATTTTTTCTCCACCTTTTCTTTAACTCTTCGGAAAGCATTTCCAGCTGTGTTTTTACCCGGCCGTCAATACCTCCGAATTGCGTTTCCACCAGGAAATCCCCATTTCCCAATTCATCTGTGGCTATAATATTAATCCGTTTTAATCCCCCGTTTTCTGAGGTCAGTTTTTCCTCCGCTGACTCCAGGAGAGGATAATCTCTCCGGGAAACCTTTATTATAACTTCCCCCACCTGAGCCAGTTCTTTTAAAATTTCCTGGACCCGGGGAACGATTTTTTCTGGATGTTTTTCCAATTCCTCTCCAATAATTCTCCGGGCAACTTCGATGCTCAGGTCAATTACCTGTTCTGGAAATTCTCCTTCCCATTTCTCCGCCTTTTTAGCAAGCTCGGATACCTTGAAATCAAATTTTTGAAAAATTCCTTTCCAGGCCTCAATTCCCTCTTCTTTTCCCTGTTCGAAGCCTTCTTCATACCCTTTGGTCTGTGCTTCTTTCTGCACCTGCTGCAGAAGGGCTTCTGCTTCTTTTTGCGCTTTTTCTCGGATTTCGGTAGCTTCCTTTTTTGCCTGTTCAACTACTTTTTTTGCTTCCTCTTTGGCTTCTGCTCGGATTTCTTCAGGGGTGGGTCTAATCTCTGGCTGTTCTTCATCTGCTGGCTCTTCTATATACTTAATCGGAATATCATTCTCCTTAATTAACTCATCTTCTTCGGTAGCGATAAACTGGGCAGCGTGAGGAAGGAGGTATTTTGTTTTATCAAGCCTGACCTGGCGGGACTTGATAATTTTAGACAATTACATCACCTTCCCCGCCCCTGGCAATAACAATTTCTCCGGCCTCTTCCAGGCGCCTGATTTCGTTTACAATATTGGTCTGAGCTTCCTCAACCTCGCGGAGGCGAACCGGCCCCATAAATTCAATATCTTCTTTAAGCATCTCTGCTGCACGTTTGGACATATTTTGGTAGATTTTTTCTGAAACTTCCTGGGATGCAGTCTTGAGAGCAAGAGAAAGGTCTTTATTTTCAATTTCTCGGATAAGCCTCTGGATGGCCCGGTTATCGAGGTTAACAATATCTTCAAAGACGAACATCCTTTTCCGGATTTCTTCGGCCAGTTCTGAATCCTCTTCTTCCAGAGTATCCAGAATTTGTTTTTCTGTCCCCCGATCCACATTGTTGAGGACCTCTACAATCGCATCGATGCCCCCTGCGTCAGTATATTCATTCTGGAGAATGGTGGAAAGCTTTTTCTCGAGGACGGCTTCAACCTGTTTTATGATTTCAGGAGATGTTCTATCCATAATTGCTATCCTTTTGGAAACCTCGGTCTGTAGTTCGACGGGAAGGGCTGAGAGAATAGCGGCCGCCTTATTGGGCTCGATATAGGCAAGTATCAGAGAAATGGTCTGGGGGTGTTCATTCTGAATAAAATTAAGCAACTGGGATGGTTCGGTCTTCCTCAGGGCATCAAAAGGTCGGGATTGCAGTGATGCGGTAAGCCTTTGGATAATCCCCTGTGCTTTCTGATCCCCCAGAGCTTTTTCTAAAACTTCCTGCGCATAATGGATGCCTCCCCGGTTGATATAATCCTGGGCCAGGGCCATCTGGTGAAATTCATCAAGAACAACCTCTCTCTCCTGGGACCCTACTTTCCGCATATTGGCAATTTCAAGGGTAATCTGTTCAATTTCCTCATCACTTAAATGTTTAAAAACGTGGGAGGCGTTTTCCGTCCCAAGTGATACTAAAAGGATAGCTGCTTTTTCTCTTCCGGAAAGCTGGTTTTTAGACACTGGAACCCCTCCCTTTTATTCCTCGACGAGCCAGGCTTTGAGCAGATTGGCTGCTTTTTCTGGCTTTTCATTTATTAACCGACTAATTTCTCTTTTTATCTCCTGGCGTTCTTTTTCTTCCTGGGTCAATTCCTGGCGGCCCTCTTTCCCGGGTTCCTCTTCGAAACCCTCTTCCACTGCTTTTTTAGCAGGAATCTTCCGACCGGCAGTTAACCGGCGAACAATGTAAAAAAGGATAAAAGCCATGGTCAGAATTGCTCCAAGGTAAATATACATTTCCTGCCTGCGGGCTGCTTCTTCTGCCGCAGCCATGGTTTCCATCTCGCGAGCCAGAGAATCATCAAAGGCTACTTGAGCAACATTTAAACTATCTCCCCGCCCCTCGTCAAAACCAATTGCGGTAGCCAGGGTCTGTTCAATTCCATCAATCTGCCCCTGGTCAACAGGTTGATTGATAATTACTCCCACTGACAGGCGTTCCAGGGAACCGGGAGCATATATGTGGTTGCTTACAACCTCGTTGATTTCGTAATTTGTAACTGAGTCAAAAAGATCTCGGTCAACATCACGATAAAAATCCGAAGATTCATAAAGGGGAATATTGGGATCAGTTCCCGGAACTCCCCCCGGATCAGCCCCGGTTCCAGAATAGGATTCTTCTTTTATTTGCTCTGACCGAATTATTCCCCGGTCATCGATTACCGGTTCATACCTCACCATTTGCTCTTCCCGCAGGTCAAAATCCAGAATTGCATTCACGTTAACAACAAAATTATCGTAACCCAGAACCGGTATCAACATTCTTTCCAGGTCCTGCTGGAGTTGCTTTTCAAACAAACGCTGCATTTCCATATTGGTTCGGGTTGCTTCCCTGGATAAGTGGTTATTATCGGAAAAGTTTAGTTCTCCTGATAATAGTTTTCCGCTGGTATCCACAACTGTTACATTTTCAGGTTTGAGTCCGTCTACGCTACCAGCAACCAGATGCCGGATGGAATTAACCTGGCCTGGTTCCAGGCGACGAACGGGAGAAACCTGTAACAGGATTGAAGCCTGGACCGGTTCTTCATCCTGGACAAACAGTCGATCCCGGGGAGTAGTAATTTGAACCCGGGCATTTTCAACGGCTTCCATGGTGGAAATTGTCCGGGCAAGTTCGCCGCTTAAGGCACGATAAAAATTGATCTGCCTTTCAAACTCGGTTGTTCCAAGGCGAGTGGAATCAAAAACTTCAAAGCCCACAACTCCTCCGGAAGGAACTCCTTCTCCGGCCATCTGCAGTCGCAATTGATGCACCCGGTCCCTTCCTACAAGGACACTATTACCATCATCACCGATTTTGTAGGGAACCCCCTGGGAATCCAAAAATTCCACAACCCTCTGGGCATCAAGGGAATCAAGTTCGGTAAAAAGAGGAACATATGTAACCCTGCCTAAAAAGAATATTGAAATTATAAGGGCGAATAAAACCGTTCCTCCCAGGGCAAGGAGCAGAAACTTTTTGTTTTTTTCCAGTTCGTTCCATTTTGCGGTTATTTTTTGGCCCGCTTCTTGCAAAACATCCAAGCCAATCCCCTCCCGGCTTTACTAGAACTGCATCCTCATTAATTCCCTGTAACCTTCCAGGATCCGGTCCCGAATACTCAGGGTTAAATCGTAGGCTAACTGGGCTTCCTCCAGAGCAATTGTAACTTTATGCACACTATCAGTTTTCCCTAAAATAAAGTCCTGCCCCACCCTGTCCGCCTTTTGCTGAATCTCGTTTACTCTTTCCAGGGAATCTGTAAGCATTTTTCCAAAATCCGGGATGACCTGTCTTTCCTTTTCGATGTTTTGTGTGAGCTGTTTCCCCATCTGCTGGGGCGAAATTCCCTCAACTTTCAATTTTCCAACCCCCTTTTATCCTCGTCGGCCAATTTCCAACGCTCTTTGCGCCATATCTTTGGCAGTATTCAGAGCGGTTACATTTGCTTCATAGGCCCTGCTGGCATCAATCATATTCACCATTTCCTTGACCAGTTCAACGTTGGGCATCAATACATAACCTTCTTCATCAGCGTCAGGATGGCTGGGTTCATATACCCTTTTAAAAGGACTCTGGTCCTGCAGGAGAGCCTGGACTCTTACCCCATCCCCCGGCTTTCCGGTTTCGCTGGGCTGCCGGGGGGCAAAAAGGGGAATCTGGCGCCGGTAAGGACCCCCTTCAGGGGTTCGGGTCGTTTCAATATTGGCGATATTGTTGGCGATGGTATCCATCCGCAGCCTCTGGGCCGTTAAACCTGAAGCACTTATCCCAAAATTACTGAATACATCCACGATCAGGGCCTCCCTGTGTTAATTATTTTTTCCAGAATGCCATATCTACCTGAGAGCAAACGGCTGGTGGTCTGGTAATAGAGGCTATTGCCTGCAAGTTTTGCCATTTCAACTTCAATATCAACATTGTTGCCATCGAGGCGGGTCCGGGTATCTCCCGTTTTTACAGCTTTAAGTTTCTCCCCGCCAGAATTTTTAGAACCCATATGAAGGGGATGGGTTCGCTGCAAACCTGTCTTCTCTCCCCTGGAAAGGGCTGCACCCATGGCTTCAGCAAAATTGACATCTTTTCTTTTGTAGTCTGGCGTATCCGCGTTGGCGATATTATCTGCGATTAGCTCCTGTCGAAAATGGGATACATCAAGTCCCCGGCTCATCAGACCAATCTGCGGATCAAATTTTCCCCACATCCAACCACTCCTTTCAGGACATTAGTAGACATTTTTGGTCATTTAAAAAGGCATTTGCTACCGCAAATGCCTTGGAGATTTTCTGGCGAAAGAGAAAATTCCTCCCTTCGGGAAACACAGCAACCATACCATAAAAAGGTTTAGGCCCGTGCTTTTGCGTCCTTGTCTTTCGACAAGTTTGCCATTATCGGTAGAGGTTCTTTTAAAACCTTTATTCAGTTCAATTTGGGAATTCTCAGGATTTAATTCGGGATTGAGAGCTGTAAAGCGACCTCCTTCAACTGGAAAAACTAATATTTATCGCCTGTTACAAGAGAGCAAAAACTATTAATTTCCATTATTTGAATTATTTCCCACTTGCCTCTGCATTTAGTTATTTCATGGCTCCCTTATTTTCTCCTTTAACTTTTTTTCCCTGTTTATTCTAATTTTTCCCAACCGATAAGAACATTTTTTTTCTTTCACCAAAAGTTATAAATTCGGTTTAATTCTATTTAACTCCGGTAGCGAGAACAAGGAAAAACCTACTAAACGTCTGTTTTTTTATTAATGGTAATTTTTGGTTTTAAAAATGTATTGTTTAACCATATTTAACCTTCAATTTGTCCTGTTTCGAGAATTACTTTTACTGGTTGTTTATAAATTCTGCACTCAAAAATCTATCCTGGTCCATAATTACCTGGATCACTTTTTCTTCTTCTTTCTCCTGCCCTTCTTTCCAGGCAGAAAAAACCGAATCCTCTGCCGCCTTTGCTTCAAGAGTTACCTTTACTCCCGGCTGGCAAATCAGGGTTTCATTATCCTTTACTTCCTTGCGGTCAACAAGGATAATCCCCTCACCGTCACCAGCTAAAGCCAGATTTAAAATTGGCCTCGGTTCCAGGGGAGCATCGATAGTACACCCGGTGAAGATTAAACTCAGCAGAATTAAAAACAGAAGACTCAAGACACCCCTTTTCCCTTGCATATTTTCTCCTCCAATCTTAAAGTGTTTTGAAAATGAAAGATTTTCTTTCCTCTATTATTATTTATCGACGTATTTTAATTTAGGTTAAATTCTTTTTCCCCAAATCTTGCCAGAAATTAATCCTTAATCACTTAAACCAGCTCTTTTTCATTTTTTGCCCTTATATTTGGTTGGTTGTTTTATTTTCTTCCAGGTAAAAAGGAAAACAGTCCAAAAAAATTAATTTTATAGCAGGAGGTGAGATAATGAAAAGTTACAGAAAGGAACTGATTTTTCACGCCGAAAAAAGGAGGCAACTATTCAACATTACTCCCCAGGTGGAAAAGGCCCTGAAGGAAAGCGGCATCAAAGAGGGTTTTGTTCTTTGCAATGCAATGCACATTACCGCCAGTGTTTTCATCAACGATGACGAGCCTGGCCTTCACGCTGATTTTGAAGGATGGCTGGAGGGCCTTGCACCGGAAAAACCCCATTCCCGCTACCGGCATAATACTGTTGAAGATAATGCGGATGCACACCTCAAACGAAGCATAATGGGAAGGGAAGTAGTGATAGCTGTCACCCGGGGAAAACTGGATTTTGGACCCTGGGAACAGATTTTTTATGGTGAATTTGATGGAAAAAGACCAAAAAGAGTGCTGATAAAAATTATAGGAGACTAATAGAGTAGGGAAACCATTTGCATGGCTCCCCCCTCATCAAACCGCACGTGCCTTATTAAGGCATACGGCTTACCAACGTGATTAGACTATCAATCCTATTTCACACTCCTCATCTGTGGCCATCCAGTACATTTTTTTTACCGCAGTAACATGCCTGTTAACATTCCACAGCTTTTTCTAGTGTGAAGCCACGAGGTCGCCTCCCTTCCGTTCCGAGAATGTTTGGTCAGACTCGTACTTCCGTACTACGAAGGCGTCTGACTTCTCCACCCGTGATAGCAACTTCGGCTTAACCTTATATGCTGTCACCCCAATGGGCAAGAGTGGAGATCTCACGGGGTTATCTCATCCACCTTCTGAACATACCCATCACCATCACCTGACAGGCCCCTACTATCCGGGCGGTTCCTTGGATAGCAGGTACTGGCTTCCCGTTCTTTTCGCACAGTCGCCGACCTGCCCTGCCGTACATGCTTTACACTTTCGCATTTGGGTCTGCTCATCCGCCTACGGTCCTCTCGGCTCCCGCGTCTCCTTCAGACAATCCCTCACGAGACTGCCCTAGACTAGGCTTCCCGGGTTGCACCGCCGCTCCCGGGGGAGGACTTTCACCTCCGAGATTGTTGCTTTCCGAACTCTCGACCCGTTTTACCACCGTAACGTAGTCGCCGTTCTTTTCAGCAATATTGTTGTGTTGTTCCACAACGGATGTGACTGCCCGTCGCACAAAAAGAAAAGGCCCGCATTTGCAGGCCTTATTTCTTACCTCTGTTTCAATTGTGGGTCAAAAATATCCCTTAATCCGTCACCCAAAAGGTTGAAACCCAGGACGGTAAAAACAATAGCCAGGCCCGGGTAAAGGGTCAGATGAGGCGCGGAGCGAATTGCTTCTCGCCCCATGGCCAGCATTCTTCCCCAGCTGATTATCGGGGGCTGGGCTCCGAGTCCCAAAAAGCTCAGG
>SL_8KL_010_SEDDRAFT_10000968_pt1 | contig 24873 bp, 14 predicted proteins | sample SodLakKL_010_SED_4_FD_11160 | JGI IMG/M metagenome (IMG submission 11160) | reverse complement strand
ATCTGCCACAACAGCACAGTGCCCATCAGCCCGAAACCGGCCAGATCAATCAGCAGGCTTGGCTGTATAAGCAGGATCGCGGCCAGCGTCATGATGATGCGTTCAATGGCGTTGGCGCGGGTCAGCCACCAACCTTCTTTCATGACCGACAGGGCATAGACGCCGATCAGCCCCGAAATGACCAGCCAGCCAAGCTCGATTATCTGCACATCGCCAATCAGCAGCAACGTCGGATTATAGACGAACATGAAAGGAATGATGAAGGCCGTTAGCCGTTCACGTAGCTGGGTTGTATCGGCCGCACCTTATATCAACTCGCGCGCCGAGTAATATGCGCTGCCACAAGCCTCTATGCAGGCGTGTTTCGCGCACCACTTTTGGAACGATACATCGCTCATGCCAAGCTCACAGCACAGCAGCGCCACCGGAACGCTACCTTCGACCTGACGCAACATCGCAATGATCTGCGTTTCAGTATATCTGCTTGTCTTTATTCGAATTCTTCTGATGCGACATGGCGCCAGATGAGGCGCGACAGGCAGGTTCCAGCAATTATTTCGCCTTGGCCATGAGTATCTCCACCTCGGCCATAACCTTATCCGCCGCTGCATGCCGTACGGGGCCATAACCCCGGATCTCTTGTGCGGCGGTTAGCAAAGCCAGTGAGAGGGGCTGATTTTCAGGGTCAAACGTCTTCTCGACATGGCGCAACACGCTTTCAAACCAGTCCAGAAGCTTGCGATCCAACTTTCTGTCGGCACTACGCGCGAAGATATCAAAGGCTGTGCCCCGGACCCCCTTCATTCGGGCCAAAAGCTTCAGCGCGGGGCGAATCCAGGGACCGAAGGCACGCTTGCGCGGCCGTCCGCGCGCGTCCCGCCCAAAGGTCAAAATCGGTGGGGCAAGATGGTGCCTGATCTTGAAATCCCCTTCAAAGCCCGCGGCCAGTTCGGCCTCAAAACTACCATCCGTATGCAGACGGGCGACTTCATATTCATCCTTGTAGGCCATGAACCGAAACAACCCCTCGGCTGCTGCACGCAACACAGCATCGTCTGCCTGCGGCAAGGCCGCACGGAAGCGTGCCATGCGGGCGGTGTAGCGGCTTGAATAGGCGGCATTCTGATAACCTGTCAGAAACTGCGCCCGGTGAGAGATCAGCGCTTCAGTATCTATGGGCTGCTGCAACGGCTTTGGCATCCACGGGTCCAGCGCGTCTGGTTCGGCCGCCATGATCCGCCCGATGTCAAAGGCCATTCGGTTCTTCTCGACAGCGACGCCGTTCAGGACAACGGCTTGTTGGAGCGCAGCCTCGCCCACAGGAACCAACCCCTGTTGCCATGCGGCCCCCAGCATGATCATGTTGGCAAAGACCGTATCCCCCATTAGCTGCTCTGCTACACTGTTGGCATCAAAGGCCAGAACCTGACCCGCACCTACACATCTGCGGATCAATGCCTCGCGCGCATCTATGCGCAGATCGGCGTCGCGTTGCAGGACCAGATCGCCGGTCGGCATTTCCGCTTGGTTCAGCACGATCCCTGTGCCAACCCGGTAGTGGGCCGAAGCCTTGGGCGAAGAACAAACAACCGCATCGCAGCCGATCACCGCATCGGCGGCCCCTTCTTCAATCCTGACTTGGCAGATGCTATCGGGCGCGGAGGCGATGCGCACGTAGCCCAGAACCGTGCCGAATTTCTGCGCAAAGCCCGTGAAATCCAGAACGCTGGAGCCCTTGCCTTCCAGATGGGCTGCCATGGTGATCAGCGCGCCAATGGTCACGACGCCGGTGCCGCCCACGCCTGCCACCAGCAGGTTAAATGGCCGGTCCAGCGCGGGCAGTTGCGGCGCGGGCAGGCCTGCAAGTGCAGCGGCAAGCTCCAGCCCTTCGGGTTGGGGTTTGCGCCGCCTGCCGCCCTCGATGGTTACAAAACTGGGGCAAAAGCCGCCAAGACAGCTGAAATCCTTGTTGCAACTTGATTGGTTGATCTGACGCTTGCGGCCCAGTTCGGTCTGGCGCGGCTCCACGCTCAGGCAATTGGATTCGACCGAGCAATCGCCGCAGCCTTCGCAAACCGTCGGGTTGATCACCACATGGCGCGCAGGGTCCGCCATCTGCCCGCGCTTGCGGCGACGGCGCTTTTCAGTGGCGCAGGTCTGGGCATAAATCAGGATTGAGACGCCCGCCACCTCGCGTAATTCTCGCTGCACGCGGTCAAGCGCGGCCCTGTCATGAAAACTGGTGCGGGGCGGAAAATCTGCGGCATGAAAATCCTCGTGCGTATCTGAGACGAGCGCGATCCGCTCCACCCCTTCGGCGCGGCAACTTTGGGCAATAGCGGCAGGGCTGATCGGGCCATCGACCGGCTGGCCACCAGTCATCGCAACGGCATCATTATAGAGGATCTTGTAAGTAATATTGGCCCCCGCCGCGACCGCCTGCCGGATCGCGAGCGAGCCCGAATGATACCATGTTCCCTCGCCAAGGTTCTGGAAGATATGCCCCCGCCCCGAAAAGCGCGAGGATGCGGCCCACGGCACCCCCTCGCCCCCCATCTGCGCAAACCCCATCGTGTTGCGATCCATCCAGCCCGCCATCACATGGCACCCGATGCCGCTGGCAGCCTGACTGCCTTCGGGCAGGCGGGTCGAGGTGTTATGCGGGCAGCCAGAGCAGAAATACGGCCTGCGTGTCGCCCCCGGAACCGACAGCACCGGCGCGGGCGTGGCAGTCAGGGCGGCAGCGCGCGCGGCAAGACCTTCATCCGGAAAGAAGCGTGACAGCCGTTCGACAAGGATCGGGACCAGCCCCAGCGGTGACAGCTCGCCTGTCCAGGGGATCAACGGATCACCGGCCGCGCGATGCTTGCCCACCATGCGTTGCGGCTTATCGCCGGGCCAATCGTAGAAATATTCCTTGAACTGGCTTTCGATGATGCCACGCTTTTCCTCGACAACCAGAACCTCCTGCTTGCCCTTCACAAATGCCAAGGCAGAGCGGCGCGCCAAAGGCCAGACCATGCCCACCTTATAGATGTCGATCCCCAGCCGCCGACAAGCGCGTTCGTCCAGACCCAGCAAGCGCAACGCCTCCATCAGGTCAAGATGCGCCTTGCCCGTGGTGACGATCCCGAAACGCGCCTGCGCAATGTCATAGATGCGCCGGTCGATCGGGTTGGCCTCGACAAAGGCTTCGACGGCGGCCAGTTTGGCGCCGATCCGGGTTTCGATTTCGGGACTGGGCAGATCAGCGCGGCGCACATGCAACCCACCAGAGGGCGCTGTGAAGTCGGGCTGCACGAAAACACGTTCAGGTGGCAGATTAATGGATTGCGCCGCCTCGACCGTTTCCGAGATCGCCTTGAACCCGACCCAAGTGCCGCTGAACCGCGATAGCGCGAAGCCATAGGCACCGAACTCCAGATACTCGGCGATACTGGCGGGGTTAAGTGTCGGCATGAACCAAGCCATGAAGGCGACATCAGACTGATGCGGCATCGAAGACGAAACGCAGCCATGATCATCGCCCGCTACGACTAACACCCCACCCAGAGGCGAGGTGCCATAGGCGTTCCCATGTTTGAGCGCATCACCCGAGCGGTCAACGCCCGGCCCCTTGCCGTACCACATTGAAAACACGCCATCGACCTCGCAGTTGTGGTCAAGGGCTGCTTGCTGCGCGCCCAGAACGGCGGTGGCGCCAAGGTCTTCGTTGACGGCGGGCAGAAACTCTATCCGGGCTTTTTCCAGCCGAGTGCGCTGGCGCCACAATTCCATATCCAGCCCGCCCAACGGTGAACCACGATAGCCCGATACGAAACCCGCTGTGTGGTGCCCTGCCGCTTCATCACGCCGCGCCTGATCCAGCATGATCCGCACAAGTGCCTGTGTGCCGGTCATGAAAACGCGCCCTTCGCCGTGCTCGTAGCGATCGTCCAGGCGATAATCTTTAACGTGGCTGCACTCGATGTTCATGCGGTCCTCCTCTGCATAGCGCAAGGATCGCACGAATTGGGTGGAATTTCTGGCCAAATATTATGGCATATAGGCAGATCAACGGATAGTGTATCCAGAATTGATATAGAATTCGGATACACATGCCAGACCTCGACAAAACCGATCAGCAGATCCTTGATCTGATGAAACGCGACAGCCGCATACCCAATTCCGAGCTGGCCGAACAGGTTGGCCTTTCGCCTTCGACCTGCTGGCGCCGCGTCAAGGCGTTGGAGAATGCTGGCGTGATCCGTCACTATACGGTGGCGCTGGATGACGCGCGGCAAGGCCTTGGTTTTGGCGCCATCGTCCATGTGCGTCTGACACGCCATGATCCCGACCAACTGGCCGCCTTTCTGCGCGTGGTGCAGAACCGGCAAGAGATCCGGGCCTGCCATGCGACGACGGGACAGGCCGACTACCATTTGCATGTCGTCTGCGCTGATATCGAGGCCTATAACGTTTTTCTCGACCAAGTGCTGTTTCGCATCCCAGCCGTCGCCAGCGCTCAGACAAACGTTATACTCCGCACGATCAAAGTCTAAGGCAGCCCAACCCGGCCCGGACGACAAGGTTAACCGAGCTTTCGTGGCCGATATGCCGAACCAGGTCTGGGTCAGCGATTTCACTTATGTCTCCAGCTGGCAGGGCATGGTTTATGTGGCCTCCGTCATCGACGTCTTCGCCCGGACGATCGTCGGCTGGCGCGTTTCGACCTCGATGACCAATGGCTTCGTCCTTGCTGCCCTGAACCAAGCCATCTGCCAAAGGGCAACGCAAAGAACTTGCTGCATGTTTTCCTCTTGGCTTGATCCATGAAGGACATGAAACGTTCGAAAGCGGGATTATTGGCGATCGGAGACAAACTGGTTCACGCGACGAGGTTCAAAATACCCCAATGGAGTGCCGATGCCTGTGATCGCGTTGCGTCTTACACTCAAGCGCCTTAGAGATGAAAACATGAGCAATTACGATCTTATCATCATCGGTTCCGGGCCCGCTGGTCGCGCAGCAGCCATTCAGGCGGGCAAGCTGAAGCGCAAGGTTCTGGTCATTGACCGCAAGGACCGGCTTGGCGGGGTTTCCGTGCATACGGGCACAATCCCATCCAAGACCCTGCGCGAAACCGTACTGAACTTGTCGGGCTGGCGCGAACGCAGCTTCTATGGCCGCTCTTACCGGGTTAAGGACAAAATTGGCGCCGAAGACCTCAAGGCGCGCCTTCATATGACGCTCGGGCATGAGGTGGATGTGCTGGAGCATCAGTTCAATCGCAACCATGTCGATACGCTTTATGGTCTGGCGCGGTTTGCAGACGAGCACACGGTCGAAGTGGATACCGAAGCAGGCGACGTCACACGGCTAACAGCAAAGCGGTTTCTGATCTCCACTGGGACGAAGACATTTCGGCCGGATACTGTGCCCTTCAATGGCACCACTATCGTTGACAGCGACGAGTTTCTGGAACTGGCGCGCATCCCGCGCAGCCTGATCGTGGTTGGCGCGGGTGTGATCGGGGTGGAATATGCAACGATGTTCTCGGCGCTGGATGTGCGGGTAACGCTGATCGAGCCGCGCGACACGTTTCTGGATTTTATTGACAAGACACTTATACAGGATTTCACACATCAGATCCGCGAGAACGGGGTCGACTTGCGGCTTGGCTCTGCAATCGAGAAGATCGAAGATGCGGGCGATTACGTTGAAGTCAGCCTTGCCAACGGGCGGCATGTACGCGCCGAAATGCTTTTGTTTGCTGCGGGACGCCTTGGCGCAACATCCAAGCTGAACCTCGCAGCTGCCGGGCTTGAAACCGACCATCGCGGTCGGCTTGATGTTGATCGCAAAAGCTATCAGACGCGAAAACCTCATATCTATGCCGCGGGCGATGTGATCGGGCATCCCAGCCTTGCCTCGACTTCCGTTCAGCAGGGTCGCGTTGCGGCCTGTCATGCGCTGGAAACCCCAACACTGGCAGAAAGCCCTTGGTTTCCATACGGGATTTATTCGGTCCCTGAGATTTCCACTTGCGGTATGTCCGAGGAAGAGATGCAGGAGCGCGGCATTCCTTATGAGGTGGGCGTTGCGCGGTTTCGGGAAACCAGCCGGGGTCATATCATGGGGCTGGAACACGGGATGCTGAAAATGCTGTTTAGCCTGAAAACACGCCGTGTTCTTGGCGTCCAGATCGTGGGCGAAGGTGCGACAGAACTGATCCATATCGCGCAGGCTGTGCTGAACCTGAAGGGCACAGTCGATTACTTTGTCCAGAACACGTTCAATTACCCAACCCTGGCCGAAGCCTACAAGATCGCCGGTCTGGATGCCTTCAACCGGATGCCGATCCCGGAAGAATATAAGATCAAGCGTGAAGCTCCGCCTCGCGATTAACAGACGGCCATTGGAAAATTTCCAAGCGTGAACGAGTGGTAACTGACAGCTCCCCCCCTAAGCGCGAGGCTTCAATGCAACAGCTTTGCCGCGCGCCGCACGAAAGGCAGTTTTCGACCCCCAAGGCCTCTCGTTATGACTGAGGGGCGTACGGGGGGCAGGTCACTCCCGTTCAGTGCCCTCTGGCGGTGCCTTGCTCTTCCACCTGCTCAGCAAGCTATACGAACGCACCAGCGTCATCATAATCACCAACCTGAGCTTCAGCGAATGGGTCAGTGTGTTTGGGGACGCTAAGATGACCACAGCGCTGATCGATCGCCTCACACATCGCGGCACTCGCCATTGGGCTTGAACCAATGGCGCCTCAATGGCTCGTTCTTGGAGACTGGAAACGACAGCTACCGCTTCAAGGCCAGTTCAGAAACAGCGAAAAAGGAACCGAAGGAAACATCAGCATTGACGCCATCGTGACACGCAGAACATAACAAACGGGTGGGTCAGATCTCGGTGACAATGCCGGGTCAGGTCTCAGTGACAATCAACAGCCATATTCTCTATCGCCGCGCGCTCCCAAGTGCCGATTTGTGTCGGATGAACATCGTACTTCTTGGACAGTTCCGCCAGCGTCAGCTCCTCACAGCTCGCTTCAAGCGCAACCTTGGCCTTGAACTCAGGCGAATGGTTCTTTTGTTTCTTCATTTTGGATCACTTCTCTCATCATGCAATCCACCTTAACAACTGGTCCGAAATTCCGCGACCACCTCTACTTGCCTTTGAAAAAATCCCGCGCTGCTTCAAAAAAGTCACAATCAGCCATTAGGTTCTTAGTCATCCTAAAGCGTGGATTCCCTCGATTCGACTGTTGTAGCATCATGGTCAGCGACAAAATGGTAAGCACACAAACACTTTACCCTTTTATAAACATAGGGTTCACCAATTTTGAATCTAAAGGCCTCTTTTGGGGGTCCGCTTATTATGGTTGAAGATCATTTTACGAGAGTAAGAATGCCGATTTCAGGTCCCCAAGATATCTGTTCGTTTATGTCATCGGTGTATGCTTCGCCAGAAAATCGGCTTCTGGCGGGTGATCAAAGCGCCTTTATCTTGTTTAACACAATAGCCGCGATTACATCAACGCTGTCTATCGGATTGCTTAAGCGCGGTGTGCAAAAAGGTGATGTCATTGCCATAAGCGCAGAGCGATCACCAGAGGCGGTTGCTGCACACCTTGCTGTTCTTGGCCTTGGTGGTGTGATTTGTCCGCTCACATCCGAAACACCACATTGCAACGCGCAAGACGTGATAAGGTTGGCAAAGCCTCGCTGGCTTCTGGTTGATGATCTCCATAGCGACATGACTAACAGTGCTGTACAGGCTGTCAATATATCCCAGTTGCGCGAGATGCAGGTCGCGGAAACGCCCGCATTTCCTGTCGTCGGCCACGAAGATGCCGCTTTAATCATATTGGAAGTTGACAACACTGGCAGTTTGGCAACACGTCAGCATTCTCACAAGGATATCTTGCATTGGGCGCGGCGCTCTGCCGAAAGCAGCGATCAGGATCTTGAGGGTGCGGACGCCGCTTCGAAAGCGTTGGACATCGTTGCGGCAGACCTGCTCTGGAAAACTTTGCTGAGCGGTGCTGCTCTGGATATAGGCGTTCACGGCACTGCTGCGATTGAACCTAAATCTCAGACTAGTATTAAAGCTGCGCAACTGCGACCAACCAGCGAGAGAGGGGCTGATCCGCGCGACATTCGGGCTCAGATTGCAAACGTCTGGTCAGAGGTTCTGGGCTGTACCGCGCCAACGCAGAACGCCACCTTTTTCGAGTTGGGCGGTACGTCGGTTCAGTTGCTCAGCGCCCAGATCCGCCTGTCAGAGCAGTTGGGTCTGCGCATTTCGGTAACAACACTTCTGGAGTTTCCGCGCCTACATGATCTGGCGCGCCATCTCGCCAGCCTTTTGCCCGATATGCCCACGACATCGCCCCCCTCCACAATGCCTGCAAGTGCGCGGGAACAAAGTGCTTGTTCACGAGAGCCGCCCGATGACGCGATTGCGATAATTGGTATGGCGGGTCGGTTCCCTGGCGTTGATTCACTCGATGAGTTTTGGGATGCGCTACGAGAAGGCCAGACCCTTGTTCGGCGGATCCCGGTTGAACAACTCGAAGATGCATTCACCGATGAAGAACGAAGCGCACCCAATTATGTGCCTGTGCGTCCCATACTTGACAATGTCGATCAGTTTGATGCGAAATTTTTCGGGTTTTTGCCCCGTGAGGCGGCACTTATGGACCCTCAGCACCGTGTCTTTCTTGAAATCTGTCATGAAGCGCTGGAGCGGGCTGGCTATGATCCGATGGGTGCACCTGCACGGGTTGGCGTTTTCGCAGGGCAGTCTGCAAATACCTATGCCCTCCACAATATATTCGCAGATCGCGAACGACTGGAAGATTTCACCTCGAACTTTCAGGTCGGCAATTATGCTGAATTAACCGGTTCCTGGGTCGACAGTCTGGCGACGCGGGTGGCGTTCAAACTTAACCTGAAAGGGCCCGCGCTGACTGTTCAGACGGCCTGTTCAAGCTCGCTTATGGCGATCGCGCAAGCCTGCGAAAGCTTGCGCGCTGGGACAAGCGATATGGCGCTTGCGGGCGGTGTCTCGATTACATTTCCGCAACGACGTGGCTATATGGCCCTCGAAGGGGGGATGGTGTCGCCTGATGGTATCTGCCGACCGTTCGACGCCGATGCCAATGGCACTGTATTCGGCCACGGCGCCGGGGTTGTCGTGCTCAAGCCACTGCGCGCCGCGTTGCGCGACATGGATTCTATCGTTGCAGTAATTCGTGGTGCAGGGGTCAATAACGACGGCTCAGACAAGATTGCCTACACCGCCCCGTCTGTGAACGGACAGGCGGCAGCGATCCGCGCCGCCCAAAGTCTGGCAGGCATCGACCCCACCACAATCAGCTACGTTGAATGTCATGGCACTGCCACCCCTTTGGGTGATCCGATAGAACTTGCGGGCCTTGCGCGGGCGTTCGGCGCGGATTGCGGTATTGGTACTGTTGCAGTTGGCTCCGTCAAGGGGAATATCGGCCATTTGGATGCTGCGGCTGGGGTGGTGAGTGTTATCAAGACTGCGTTGATGATGCAACATGCACAGATTTTACCTGTCGCGAATTTTCGTGCGACCAATCCTGAATTCGATTTTGCCACCAGCCCCTTCTTTGTACCAACGCAGCTTATGACATGGCCTGCCACGGAGGGGCCGCGCCGGGCCGGTGTAAGCTCATTCGGTGTTGGGGGAACAAATGTTCACCTTATCATGGAGGAGGCCCCGGCACGTAGGAGATCGGCTGCGGCGTCGGGTCCATTCATCTTGCCGCTTGCGGCAAAAAGCCCCGAAGCCTTGCAGGCCAAGCGTATCGAGTTGGCGGATTTTATTGCACAAGAGTTGCCGGATATGGGCGATCTTGCCTTCACCCTGCAAGAAGGAAGGCACGCTTTTGCATTCCGCAGCGCGCAGGCTTTCAGTGATGCCGATATGGCCATAGCGCAACTGCGCAAACCCCTTTCAAAGCGGCGCGCCATTTTGGACAAAACGCCACCCGTGATCTTCATGTTCCCAGGTCAGGGATCGCAGTATCCGGGAATGGGCAGCGGGCTTTACGCGACCGAGCCTGTCTTTCGCGAATGGATAGATCGCGGTGCAGAATATTTGCAGCCCCTTCTTGGGTTGGATATCAACAAATTGCTCTGCTTTGGGGATGTGACTGACAAAGAGGCAGCACGGGCCTTGCGCGACACACGTCTTACACAACCAGCGCTCTACTTAAATCAGATCGCCACGGCAAAGCTTTGGATGGCCCGCGGTGTTCAACCACAGGCAATGATCGGACACTCTGTTGGCGAGTTTGCGGCCGCCACAATCGCCGGCGTCATGGAGTTTGAGGCCGGATTGAGCATCATTGCCGCGCGTGGGCGCTTGATGCAAGATCAAGACTTCGGAGCTATGCTGTCGGTTCGAGCCCCGTTTGCAGATATCGAGTCTCTGCTGGATGGCAGCGTAGATGTCGCGGCTCGGAACGCGCCACGACTTTGCGTTTTGGCGGGTAGCATTGATGCAATTTCCACCCTCGAACATAAGCTCGAGGCGGCAGGTATGCCCAGCACCCGCCTGCATACATCGCACGCATTCCATTCACGAATGATGGACCCCGTCACCAAGCCTCTACGCGATGAAGTATGCAGGCACGCATTGCATGAACCGCGCATACCTTATGTGTCGTGTGTCAGCGGAACGTGGGTCACCGGCGCGGAAGTGCGTGATCCCGGCTATTGGGCCGCTCAGGCCCGAGCTACTGTTGATTTCGAGTCGGGCATTGTGGAGGTTACCCAAGGTCAGGTGCCGGTTCTATTGGAAACAGGTGCTGGCAGCACCTTGTCAGCCTTTGCGGCGCAGACCCTGCCACGTGGTGGCCACTGTGGTATATTCAGCTCGCTGCCGGATCACACCCGCACTGTTGACGACAGTATCGCGCTCGCTGACACCGCAGGCAGCCTTTGGGCTGCAGGCATTGACCTGAACTGGTCGCAATGGCGTCGTGGGGCTGGGCAGCGCATTGCAACACCAACCTACCCTTTCGAGCGCCGCCGCCACTGGGTTGATGCACCGACACCATTGCAAAGGGAGACATCGGCCCCCACCGCCCACCCCAAAGAAACAATGTCCAATCTGGAAAGTTTGAAGCCCATGACGCAGACATCGATGACAACACCACAGCGCGCGCCTCGGCTTGTTGCTGATCTAACAGCGCTTTTGTCAGACCTTTCTGGGGAAGACATCAGCCTTGACGACTCTGGTGCCACGTTTCTTGAACTGGGGTTCGACTCACTCTTTCTTGGGCAAGTTAGTCAACGACTGAACAAGGAATACAACGTTCAGTTAACCTTCAGGCAGTTACTGTCTGAATTTCAGTCAGTCGATGCACTGGTCGCATATCTAGATCAGGTCCTGCCACAGGAAGCACCCGAATTGCCGCAGCCAGAGCCGATCGCCGCTGCAACACCGCCTGATCTTACCGTAGATTCTGAGCCGACACAGCAAAGCATTCCGGCAACGCGGGCCAAGCCACAGAACACACCCTTGTTGCAGAGCAATATCGTCTCAATGTCTGGTATTGAGGGTGTGATTCATCAGCAGCTCAACGCGATGCAGATGATGTTCTCAGAGCAACTGCGCGCCATGTCTTCAATCGGGAGCGAGGCCGATGTGTCCGTATCGGCCCCCACAACATCGCAGGCTGCAACATCGGTCGAAGCAATGCTATTAGCCGCATCTGAACCCAAGAAACCTTCACCTGTTCAGCCTGATGGTCGCTCTACTCAGAAGGCGGCTTCCGTCCAATATACGATAGGTCGTGGTATTAGCGGCGACACTGCTGTGCTGCATCCCGAACAAATGAAGTTCGCAAAAGACATTGAAGCACGGTACGCGGAAAAATATGCTGGATCAAAGGCACGCACAGCGCAGTATCGCAATGTGTTGGCGGATCCTCGGACCGCCGCGGGCTTTCGGGAAGAGTGGAAGGAACTTGTGTTCCCCATTGTTGCGGAAAAATCAAAAGGCGCTCGCATCTGGGACATCGACGGAAACGAATTCATCGACATCGTAAGCGGGTTTGGTCAGACAGCATTTGGACATGCACCTGATTTCGTACTTGACGCCATCAACAAACAAATGGCCAAGGGCTTTGCTATTGGTCCGCAGTCAGACCTCGCAGGTCGCGTGGCTGAGCACTTTGCGAAGTTCACGGGTCATGAGCGTGTTACCTTTTGCAATACCGGCTCTGAAGCGGTTATGGCCGCGATGCGCGTCGCGCGTGCTGTCACTGGACGAGATCGGATCGTAGTTTTCTCCAATGACTATCATGGCCAGTTTGACGAGGTTCTGATCAAAGGCCGCAATCGCGCGGGACCGCCTGTAGCCCTGCCTATTGCACCGGGCATTCCGCGCAGCGGGCTATCGAATATGACAGTTCTTAGATATGGTGGTCAGGATTCGCTTGACTGGATTCGCACGAATTTGGATGAGATTGCCGCGATCATCATCGAACCTGTACAAAGCCGCCACCCTGAGCATCGACCTGTCGAGTTTGTTCGGGAACTGCGCGTTCTGGCTGATCTGGGTGGCGCTGCGCTTGTCTTTGACGAGGTGGTGACAGGATTCCGTGTTCATAAACGCGGTATGCAGGGGATCTGGGACATTCGTGCAGATCTGGCCACCTATGGCAAGATCGTGGGTGGGGGTATGCCGATTGGTGTGCTGGCAGGTGATGCGCGCTTTATGAATTCACTGGATGGCGGGCCCTGGTCATATGGCGACGCGTCCAAGCCGGAAGCGGCCCCTACATTCTTTGCGGGAACCTTTGTGCGCCATCCCCTTGTTTTGGCGGCGGTTGATGCAACTTTGCGGCATATGGACACGCATGGCGAAGATCTCTGGACAGACACTGCCAAGCGCACTGGCGAACTTGTTGCCCGGTTTGACGCAATCTTCGACCAGCGCGGGCTGCCTCGGCTGATCAGCGGGTATTCAAGCTGGTATGCATTCAATCTGATGCAGCACGCACCATCTGCCGCTCTCGCTTATCCAATGCTGCGTCTGGCGGGGATTCATGTTCAAGAGGGCTATTGCGGATTCATGACAACAGCCCATTCTGACGAAGATTTCCAACGGATCGGCGACGTGGTCGAGGATGTTATTGATCAGTTGCAAGGCGTTGGCATCTTGTCAGGCCAGCGGCTTGAGCGGGGAATAGTCATTTCTGCCGACACGTCCCAACCAGACCCTTCGGTAGTTCGAAAGCAGATCCCATTGACGCCTGAGCAGCGCGAGATTTGGATGACAGCGCAGTTAGGTGATCTGGCTTCGACCAGTTTCAACGAGGGTGTGTTGCTTGATCTACGCGGTCCAGTTGATCCGGACATTCTCTCGCGCAGCCTGACAACCCTTGTTGCCCGTCACGATGCGCTGCGCCTTGTCTTTGCCCGCGACGGCAGTTCATTCGACGTGGCTGACCCATTTGAGTTTGAATTGCCACTGCATGATCTGACCAGCATGGCTGATCCCGCCGCAGGACTGCGCGATCTTGCACTTGCTGAAGCGCGCAAGCCGTTCGATCTGATCGAAGGGCCGCCGATACGCGCTTGTCTGGTCCGCATCGCAGTTGATAATCATACGCTAATTTTGAATGCCCATCATATCGTCTGCGATGGCTGGTCTTATAATGTCTTGCTGAACGATCTGGCTGAGGTTTATGCTGCCTATAACAAGGGCTCCACACCAGAGCTGCCAGATGCCCCCTCATTCGCGCAGTATGCCTCAAACCGTGCCAATGAAACAGTCTCGACGCAGATTGAGACATATTGGCGCGCGCAATACCAAACGCTGCCGACCCTGCCTGATCTACCGACGGACCGCCTGCGCACCAGCCGAAGATCTTTCGAGGGGGCGACGTTCAGCACGCATCTAAGTCGGGAGCGCATGAAACAGATCAAAGCCGCCGGTGCAAAGCATGGCTGTACTTTGTTCACCACGCTTTTCGCGGGTCTGCATATGGTTCTGGGCAAGCTGAGTGGCAGCAATGACCTTGTCATTGGTGTACCCACCGGTGGGCAGGCCTTGCTGGATAATCCGGATCTGATCGGCCATTGCGTGAATTTCCTGCCCATTCGCGCCAGTTTCGACCCGAAGGCCTCTGCCGCGACTCATCTGGCCCATGTTCGCGAGCAGGTTTTTGCAGCGTTTGAACATCAGAATACAACCTATGGCGGGCTGGTCCAATCTTTGAATATTGAGCGCTCAATCAACCGCTTGCCATTGACCGAAGTGCAATTCAACCTTGAGAAGCTCGCCGACGGCGTGCGTATNGACGGGCTGGACATTACCGTTGCGCCCAACCAAAAAACCGCGGTCAATTTTGACCTTTTCGTCAACATGATTGAAAGTTCGGATGGTCTGCGTATCGATGTTGATTACAACACGGCGCTGTATGATGCTGATACGGTCGCGCGCTGGATCGGTCATCTGGAAACGCTGTTACAGGCCATCGCAAAGGATGCAGAAATGCCTGTTGAGGCGTTGCCCCTGATGGCCGTGCCGGAGGCGCTTAGTCTTGAGCAGACCCACAATTCAACCGAGGCGCAATTTCCTAAGGCCACGCTGCCTGAGCTTTTGCGTCAGGCTGCTGCAAACTACCCTCAGGCAATTGCGCTGGACGCCCATGATGGTATCCTGACTTATGCGCAGCTTGATGCCCTGAGCGATGCAATGGCTGCTAGGATTCAGTCGGTGCTGCCATTGCCAGGCGCGCGTGTTGCAGTCGCGCTGGATCGCTCACAAGCGATGGTCATTGCACTCATCGCAGTGCTCAAGGCAGGACACGCATATGTTCCGCTTGACCCCAAACAACCTGATGCGCGGCTGCGTCTGATCCTAGAGGCGGCAGACACATCTGCGATCATACATACAGGAAATGGGCTGCCTGAATATGCCGAAGGTCTTGGGCTTGAGGTGATTTCCACGATGACTGACAATGTGGATAGAGCATGTCTAACCCTTCCGATTGATCCTGAGGCGCCAGCCTATGTTATCTTCACCTCTGGATCGACTGGAACGCCCAAAGGGGTCGAGGTTCCGCATCGGGCGGTTGTTAATTTCCTGACCTCTATGGCCAAACAACCAGGCTTTGGTTCTTCGGATTCAATCCTTGCTGTTACCACGGTTTCATTTGACATTTCAGTGCTAGAGATCTTCTTGCCGCTTATCACTGGGGGGCGCACCGTCCTTGCCCGTAGCGAGGATGTTCTCGATGCTTTTTCCCTTGTTGATCGGCTTGAACAAGGTGATATCAGCGTCTTGCAAGCCACACCAACGCTATGCCAGATGTTGCTCGAAGCTGGTTTCAAACCCGCTTCCGGAATGCGCATTCTGGTGGGCGGAGAGCCATTGCCGAGTGATTTAGCGGAGCGCCTGACAGCCGAAGGTGCAGAGCTTTGGAACATGTATGGGCCGACCGAGACCACTATTTGGTCAGCCGCACACAAGATCAATCCGACGGAGCGACGCATTACGATTGGCTACCCGATTGCAAATACCAGTCTTCATATTCTGTCACCTTCTGATGAATTGGTGCCGATCGGCGTAATTGGCGAGCTGAACATAGGTGGTGAAGGTCTTGCGCTTGGCTACTTCCAACAGCCAGAACTGACAAGCTCTGCGTTCCGCCGCGTTCATCTGCCCAGTGGTGACAAGCGATTGTACAAGACCGGTGATCTTGCGCGTCGGTTTGCCGATGGAACCATCGAGGTGCTTGGGCGCATCGACACGCAGATCAAACTTCGGGGTTTCAGGATCGAGTTGGGCGATGTCGAAACCGCCATACGCAAGCTGCCGGGCGTTGAAATCGCCGCCGTTAACCTGCGCACAGGTCATGATAATACACCGCAACTTGTCGGGTATGTTGTGCCCAGGAAAGATGCCACCCCGCAGTCGGCAGAGTTGATGCGCCTGCTTCAGACGAAATTGCCTGCCTACATGATCCCGACGGCTTGGGTGATGTTGGAGAAGTTGCCACAGACACTGAATGGAAAGCTGGACCGCAAGGCCTTGCCTTCTCTGACGCCCGAGGCGACCGTTGTGGCACTTCGCGAGAGCGTTGTGCCTGAAAATGAACTTGAACGGCAGTTAGCAGCTATCTGGCAAAGTGTTCTTGGGCTTGACACAATCAGCACGACCGACACGCTATTTGCGCTTGGTGCAGACTCACTGAAAATCTTTCGCATAGCATCGCGGATGCTGGATGCGGATTTGGACCTCGATGCGCGCGATTTGCTAGAACATCCGTCCATCAAGGATCTTGCAGCATTCGCGGCAAACCGGATCACCACCAAACGTTCAGGCCCTGTCAGACCATCCCTGCGCGATTTTCACAATGGCGCCAGACGAGGCTCGTTGTGATCGAATACCTGCCACCTTGTGGCACGCATAACAAAAGTCAGTTCATTGGATAAAGGACCAGATGCGTATTCTTGTCGGTACAGAGTGCCGTGGAAAGCTTACCAATAGGGATAAGAAATTGTATGTTACAGCGCCAAACAAACCCACTTCTCCCACCTAGTCTCGGACATAGGGCGAAGTCCGTTGCCAAGGCGGTCGAGACTGCCGTTGCGCAAAAACTCGTATCTCCGGCGACAGCGCGCCTTTGCCGGTTGAAACGCTGGAGCCCGCGCCAACCCAGGATGCTGGGAGCATACTCAGATCGTGAAACAGCGTTGGCGAACATTCCCTCGCGCTGGCTGTCGACATATGATCATGCTGAAGTGGCCAGCGTAAACTTTGAGTGGATGTGCGCGCTTCAGTCTTGGGATTACCCGGCGATTTTCTGGCTCGACAAACTATCCTCTCCGGGAATGAACATACTTGACGCAGGCGGACATTTTGGCACCAAGTACATTGCATTTAAAAGGCATATACGCCTCGAACAGCTCACTTGGACGATTTATGATCTGACAGAGACCATCCGAACGGCGCGCTTCGCGCAGCGACAAGGTGATGTGCCACAATCGATCAATTTCATTGATGATCTGTCAGATGCACCCGCTGTAGACCTGCTATTTGCATCAGGGTTGTTGCAATATCTGGACATACCCTTTCCGCAGTTTGTGGCGCAACTGACCAACCGGCCAAAACATATTCTGCTAAACAAGGTGGCTACGCGCGAGGGCCCCTCAGTGGTAACGCTGGAACGCATAGGTCCTGCACGTGTACCATACCAGATACGCTGCCGTCAGGATTTTGAGGCGCAGATCGCCGCGATGAACTACGTCATCGCAGATAGTTGGGACATCCCATCGCTGGGGCATGTTATCAACACCCACCCGGAGTTGGGTCGCAGTGTTAGTCGTGGATACCTTTTGCACCGGCGTGACTGATCCGGGGTCATGCAGAGCGCTTGCCAGACGACCATGCCGGAATTGGCTTTCAGGCCCAGTCAGCCTTGGGGTTGAACGCTTAAGGGTGGGTGGTGCCCGTGATAGACTATGCGTGTCGCAACCGCCGCCCTTACCGCGATTGCACCCGTGAAATCCGGTCCCAGATTCAGATGTAGGAGCGTCCAGAGATCGGGATGATCTGTCGCGTGGGCAATGCGGCTGATGCGGGTATCAGTGTCAGAGTCGAGGGTGACATCAAAACTACTCAGCGGGGACCACAGCCCGGTACCGCAGGCCTTAAGATAGGCTTCTTTGCGCGTCCAACACCGAAAAAAGGCAGCCAACCATGCATCGTCCGACAGATTGTGAAGTGCGGTTTGCTCGTTCGGCGAGAAGAAATGATCGGCAACAGATTTTTCTACAGGACGGTGTGCTTCGATATCCACACCAATGCTGGGCCCAGGGCTGATAACCAGCGCCGCCCAGCCGCCGCTATGGCTTAGGTTGAATGCTGGGCCGTTGCTCAAATATGGTTTTCCGCCTGTATCATACTCTAATCTGAGTTTTTCNGGTGCTTGACCTGTTTCAAGTCCCATTATTTCGCGCAATCTTCCCCGCCCGGCAATGAATCTCCGCCGATCTTTCTCGAACACGAAGGAAGCGCCACGCGAAATCTCGTCGGTCGATAGATGGCGCTCAAATGCCTGAATTTCCGCATCGTCCACATCAAGCTGCCATAGCCAGAGATCAAGGGTCAATTCCATCGAGTGCCACTCTCATGACCACGGAGCCCCATTTTCTCCGCAAGCATAGAAGGGTTGAGTCTTGTGCACATCAGGGTTCCTGTTCGGGAGTGCCTGATACTCGTGTTGGCAGGCCTTGACGCGCGCGTAGCGCAGTTTGTCTTCCGACAGCGAGGTCTGCAAGCGTTTGCCGTACAATAGCTTCAAATTCCGCCCTAAAACGGGCGGCGGAAAAACCTTGAGCGTGGCGTGCAATTACTTCGGGCTGGAAATCATGCTCCAACTTTTCAAAACGCAAAACTTGTTGAGAAAGGCAATCTATGTCCTGATGGTCGAAAAATAACCCTGTTTGTCCGTCAATCACACTGTCAAGCGCACCCCCGCGCCGATAAGCAATGACAGGTGTCCCGCAGGCCATGGCCTCAACCGGGACAATTCCGAAATCTTCTTCGGCAGGAAAGATCAGGGCACGTGCACCCTGATAGAGGCCCGGCAAATCATGGGCGCTTACCCGACCCAGCATTTTCACATTCTCTGGCAGGTTCATCTTTAACGCTTTGCTCTCTTCACCGTCGCCAACAACAATCAGGTGTTTGCCCAGCTTCCTGAAGGTTTCGATCACAAGATCCGCGCGTTTGTAACGCACCAGCTCTGACACGAACAAGAAATAGCCCCGCGGTCGCGCGGTGGCTGGAAGCTTGTAACACTCAAGATCAACGGGCGGGTGAACTACATCTGCCTCTCGGCCATAGTAGCGCTGAATTCTACCAGCGACAAAACTTGAATTTGCAACAAAGCTGTCCACTCGCGCAGCAGTGGTGACATCCCATTGCCGCAACCGATGCGCAAGTTGCGAGAAATAAAGCCTGCCGACTGGCCCGAGGCGTGCAGAATAGTCCGGGTAGTGGTCCCAGATATAGCGCATCGGTGAGTGAACATAGCATATGTGCGCGCTGCCCGGTGGCGGGATCACACCTTTTGCAGGGCCACTTTCAGACGAAATAACCAGATCATATCCACGCAAATCAAGTTCTTCGAGCGCACGTGGCATGAGGCCGAGGTATTTCTGATAATGTCGGCGCGCTCGGGGCAGGCGTGCAATGAAGGTCTCCTTGATCTGATGACTGGCGATCAGGGGCGATATCTTCTCAGGGTCCAGAACATGCGTGAAAATATCTGCCTGCGGAAAAATCCTGAGAATTTCCTCCAGAACCTTCTCACCACCCCGCATGCCCACCAGCCAGTAATGGACGACTGCAACGCGCAAGTTGTCAAAATTACACTCAGCTGCTGGCGTATTCATACATTTCACTGGAAACAGCATCCTTTTGGCGGACTTTGCTCAGCGCGGTTCCAACCACGAAAGCGCCCGCTTCATCAAGCCGCCGGAGAGACTCCTTTACGACCGAACTCGCGGTGTGGTTGGGTTGCACCAGCAAAAGCGTTGCATCCGACATGCGCGCGATAATAAGGACGTCTGACACCGCTAGGACTGGCGCTGTGTCAATTATTACCACGTCATAATGGGCAGACAGGGTTGGCAGCAACTCTTCACTAAATTTCCTTGAGGCGATCAAATCGCCAGAATTTGAGACTGACCGAAGTGGCAGCACCATGTCAATTTCAAGATCTGGAAGGTGCTGAATCAGGTTGTCCATGCCGGTCTTGCCAGACAGATAATCTACAAGACAGCCACCATTCGGGTCGCTTCCAAATTCTTTTGCGCTGACCGAGCGGCGCATATCAGTATCCACGACAACCACCGCAAGCGATGCCTGAGCAAGCGAATGCGCAAGCATGACGCTTGTTGACGTTTTTCCCTCTCCAGCGATGGAGGATGTCACCATCAGTACTTTGGGTCGCGTCTTGCTATGCACGTCGAAGAGTTTGACGCGCATTGTGCGGATACTCTCCATGAACAGCGACTGGGGATTGTCCCGAATTTCCTGAAGCATCCAACTGCGATCACGTCGGGTATGCGGGACATGCGGCACAAGGGAAATCACCGGCAAGTTTGACAATTGGCGCAAAGACTCAGACGAGCGCACCGATTTATTCAATGCTTCGCGGATAAAAGCGATAACGATCCCTGCCGAAAGTGCCAGAAACGTTGCAATAAGAAGCAAGATCATCTTGCGAGGCTCTGACGGAGAGCTTGGGGGACGGGCTACGCTGATAAGTTGTGCATCAGGACGCTGAAACTCTGTCTGCGCGGCTGTTTGCATGAATCGCGTCAAGGTCGTCTCATAGGTTTCGCGAATAGCTGTTGCTGATCGCTCCATTTGATCCAATGTGATCGTTGCTGCGGATACTCTCGCCATTCGACGCTGGATCGTCTCCATCGCTTCCAGAAGCGATGCTTCACGGTTATTCGCCATATCAAGTTCACTGCGGATCGACTCTATCTGGCGCAACAATTCCGCTTCGATACTGCGTTCGAGATCCTCGATCTGTGCCGCTATGCCAACGACCCGACGGTTCCTATCGCCAAGGTTTTGAAGCATTTCTGCGCGGCTCCGTGCCAGCTCGGTGCGCTCTCGTGTCAGCGTCTCAAGCAATGGAGAGCTGATAATATCGGCGACAGCAGAAAAGCCACTCGTTTCATACATCTCACGGACCATCTGATACCGGAACGCCGCATCAGCTTGGTCAATCTTTGTGGCAATGTAGCGACTATTCAACTCTGCGAGCAATTGCTCTGTGCCTTCGGCGTCCCCGCCAAGCTGCTCGGTCATTTCGTTACGGAAGGCAACTACAGCACTGTCCGCCTCTTCCAGTTGCCGACTCAGTTCGGAAACCCTTTCTTCCAGCCAGCCACTGGCGCGCAAGGTTGCAGTGCGCTTCATCGCTATTTGAGTTTCAACATACTGATTTGCCACGGTGTTGGCAATTTGTGCTGAAAGCTCAGCCGAACTGGCTTTGGCCGAGATCAGGATCGCGAAGGAAATACCCACCTGTGAGACGGTGACATCCTTCTGAAGTCTCTCTATCGTTTTGGCGCGGATTTCCTCGTCGGTCAGCGGTGTATCGTCTGATGGGCTGCCTAGCAGAATTGCACGAATGCCGCCCACAAAACTGGAGATAACTCCCGCTTCCTCTTGGGCACGCGGATCATAGTCGGGATGTTCTGTAAGCCCAAGCTCGTCGACTACCGCGCCCGTCAGCATGTTGGAGCGAATTAATTCAACTTCGCCTGCCACCACAGAATTAGACATGGTCAGGCTTGAGACGACTTGCTCTTCGTTTANTACCCTTTCTTGTCGGGTTTCCAGCAGTATCCGTGCGTTTGAGGTGTAGACTGGGTCCATCCGCTGTACGGCAACAAAGGTAAGAACCACTGTGCCTATGACTATTCCCAGAATAAGCCGCTTCTCGCGGCGCAGAACGTCAAGAACAAAACCCAAATCTACCAGATCAGCCGCAGCCTCCCGGCTGAAACCTTGACCATATGCTACTCTGGTCGCTCTTTGATATATTGTGCTGCTTTGCTTGGCGTTCATTCACGCAACCTCGTCCCAAAATGTGGCAGATTGAGGGTCAAAGTAAGAAAATTGTTGAAAAACTGAATTGCTACAGATGCTTCTTTGCCGGTCATGTCACAAACTACTCTGCGCATTTCTGCGCGCCATCTGATCAAATATTGGTTTAACGGCAGAATTTACGCGATAGCATGTAAAAAACCGCAACTCACGCTGCTGCACGCGCCCGTGCCGGTGCCGGTGATGACAGATCAAACGCCTCCGCGCTTTAGGCAGTTGCCACTCTGAATTTAGCAGACCTGTATACGTGCGGCGCGAATCAAGCTTTTCCATTTAGCACCCCGGAATAGACATTAAGTATTTCATCACACCATTCGTCGGACGACTTTCCGAACCGAGAACTCGCTGCAAGTGCATCCTCAGACATGCGTCGTGTCAAATCATCGTCCTTAGAAACCCGTGACAAGACCTGTGCGAGGTGGTCGCTGTCACCGGCTCGGAATGTTACGCCAGCGCCCACGTCGTCAATCTCGGAAGAGAGCAGCGCGCTATCAGAAACGATGACAGGCAATCCACAGGCAACGGCCTCGACCAGTGTTAGGCCAAAAGGTTCTGGTCCCAGACTGGGCACGACGATGGCTCGAGCGCGAACGGCCAAGGCTGCCAAACCCTTCTTGTCTTGCCAGCCCGCAAATTGGAACTCGGGGTACTCACTTTGCAGGCGCTTGCGATCCACTCCCTCACCAGCAAAGCATAGTGGCACCTGCGCCTTTCGCGCGGCTTCGGCCAGTACGAAGACGCCCTTATAGGTGTGAATATCTCCAACGAACAGAAAGGTGCTTTCCTTATGTGGGGCAGGGCTAACCTTCAAAAATGGTTGTGCCGGGTTTCGGATCACAGATGTTGAACTCAGGCTCTGCCATTGCCCTCGTTCCAGGTATGGTTGCATGGCAGGGTGCAACAGAATGATCCGCGCCTCGTTCAAGACACGCTGTGCAACTTGATTCTGTACTTTCTGGCGAACAAGTCGCCAGATCTTTTGTGCATAGCTGCGCTTGTCGCAGTGACGAAACGCGCATGCAGCGGAAAGTGGCTTTCGATTACATTCCGTACCACTACGATAGTCAAAAAACGCACCGTTTGGACAGGCCAGAAAGTAGTCATGCGCATGGATAACGACACGTGCGCGGACAGGTACCAGCGCAGAAAAGATCGCAGGCGACAATGTCTGAAGAAATCCGTGCACGTGATAAATCGTACTGGGGGTATCGGATTTTGATATCAACTTGGAAAGTGCTGTGTAGGCCTGCCGGTTCCATATGCCGTTCAGCGCCGCGCCTGCTTTTTTCTGCTCCAGAAGGGTAACTCCCGCAACTCCTGCAAAATCCAGTCCAGATGTTGGGCTATCAGCAGGGATTCCGCATGTACTCTGGTCGCCAGAGAAGACCGTCACAGCAAGATTTCGTGCGTTCAGACAATGCGCCAGCAACAGTGCCAGTTGAGATGCACCCCCCCGAACGCGCGCGAAGTCGCTTATGATGACTATTCTGTCAGGCGTTCGATCCGCCCGGTTCATTTGATACTCTGCACACGTTCGGGCCTGAGCCTTCCCCTAATGAGATCACCAAGAGCCAGTAAATTTCCGCGAAGTCGTCCTCGACGGTCAGCCCAAGGTTCTGGCTTTATCGAGCGCAGCATGTTCATAAGTATGTTGCGCGACATCAAGGTTGTTGCCCGACCGAATGCCATAGTGCCTTTTGAGGCCAGATAGATCGGGTTTGCCACCTGCGAATAGCCAAGCTTGACACCAGGGGTCCGCCAAGTTTTGGTGCCCAAATGTACGCCCTGCAATGCATTGGAACAGATAATCTCCCCATACGCAGCCATCTGCCGCGAAAAGTCGACGTCTTCCAGCCAGCTGTATAGCGGCAACCGTTCGTCGAACAGGACATCATTCTCGAGGGCAGTTCTGACCCGGATCACCATGTTGCACCCGTAACAATTATAAACCGGATATTCATGCCTTTTCCCGGCTGATTGCCGTCGATCAAGCAAGGTCTGAGCCTGTGAATGTGTTAAGCCGGGGCCTTTGATGCCGTCTGCAATCACATGGCCAGTCGCCATGACGACAGCAGAATCTCTTCGGAACAGCTCAAGCGCTTCTTCGCAATAGTCAGGCGCAAGCAGAAAGTCATCGTCGATCATTATCAATAAATCATCGGGATTGAGGCGTGTCAGGAGTGCATTGCGCTGTCGAGACACACCACACTTGGACACCACGACCTCGACCGGTTGTCCTTGCCAGTCTTTCAGATGAAAATCCCCTTTATCGGCCATAGATATGATGATGCGGTCAGGTTGGACTGACTGAGCAACAAGACGGTTCAAGGTCTCTGCAACAATTGCAGGGCGTCCGGTCGTCGCAATGCCGATTACCAAATTCATGTTGCAAGCACTTTCGGAAACTGGGTTGTCATATTGCCCTGCATCACACACGCAAGATGCCTGATATTTGTCTTTTTTCTGACACCATTGGTCACATTAACGACTACTTCATAGGTTTTGTTGTAAGAAATAGCGTGATTGGAGGGTGACATGTCCGAGGCAGAACAGATTACTACAGCACATGAACCGGCAGGACTGCAGCACAGCTCTGAGCCAACTGCGTTCGACCTTATCAAACGAGTTGACGCAATCTCTGCAGCTGATTTGCGGTTGATGGCCATCATGGGGTGCCTCGGATTCTGGGTGGCGGTACTTACATTCGTTATTGGGTAGGATGGATGGGGCGTCGCTGTAAACAAGGTCACGAGTCAACACGCACCATCCCGTTTCAGGACGACCTTCACAGTCTTTAAGATGATAGACAAATCCCAAAAGAAGCTGTGATTCGCGACATACTCGCAATCAAGACTTACTCTGTGCGCATAGGTCGTATCGCTTCGACCACTTATTTGCCACAGTCCGGTGATCCCCGGACGAATGGACGTGTAGTCCTCAAAAAATTGCCCGTAGCGCCATATTTCAGACGTCACGATTGGTCTGGGCCCGACAATAGACATGTCGCCTTTAATGACGTTCCAGAACTGTGGTAATTCATCAAAGCTCGTTTTTCGCAAGAACCTTCCTAATGAGCTGATTCTTGGATCAATTGCCAGTTTCTGCGTGGCCATCCACTCTTCCTGAGCCGCGTGATCGCTGCTCAGAAGATCTGTTAGTACTTGATCTGAATTCAGGACCATTGTTCGGAATTTGAAA
>SL_8KL_010_SEDDRAFT_10000967_pt1 | contig 24885 bp, 28 predicted proteins | sample SodLakKL_010_SED_4_FD_11160 | JGI IMG/M metagenome (IMG submission 11160) | reverse complement strand
AGTTTGCAGTCCCCTCATTTATAATCTGTATATCCATATTAATGTTCGTAGGTTTTCATAGAGTTCCCGGTAGAGATTTCAAACTAGGTTATCAAGTATTTCTCTATATACCTTTATTGTTCTTAGGTATCTTAGCAGTTGAATCTAGGAAGATTATAAAGGTATTCAGAGATGGTATACATGTAGTAGGTTGGTTTTTATTTGGCTCACTATCGATGATTTTAGGGATAATAACAGAGGATTCCTCCCTTTTACCCATGAGACAACTTTCATTTTTGATGCTTCCTCTTTCGATATTGCTGGGATTAGGTGTAATCCAGATATTCACTCTTTACAACCCATTCAGAAAGAAGAACAGAAATGTAATATTTGTCATTCTAATCACATTTCTTCTTTTATGGTCTGTTCCATTCACATATCCTGATCAAGAGAGTGTTAGTGGCTATCAGGAAGGCAGTGATTGGGACGATGTAGAGGCTGGTATTTGGACTAGGCATATCCAAGAAAAAATAGCAACTGACCATCGGATGAGTGCAGTTCTTTTTGGAGTAGGAAATGATAACCTCACATGGACTGAAGGCTATCATATCTATTTTTCATCAGATACTTCAGAAATTCGTGAAGAATTGACGACACTGAATATTAGTTACATGTTATGGGATCAAGATATGTTAAAAGGTGTTGCTACTTCTCCGGGAGTTACACCTCATAGATTCAATGCTCGTGCTTTAGATTATTACCGAACAAATTATTCAGTATATAAAACAGAAGAATGTGAAATGTATATTGTTTGAGAAAACATCGAAATATTTATTTCAAACAAAAAAGAATAACAATAATAAAAAGATAATCATGTCTGCCAAAAAAAAGATTTTAAAAGGATTGACAGTTGTTCCTCGTTTATTTAAAAACGAATTCCATAAAAATAGGAGTTCGGTTCCCTTTTTGATGTGTATTTCATTTTTGATATCTTTTGTAGGTGCTCGGCTATGGGTAATTTACCTAGGTGCTCATGAAACCACACCGCCTCCCACATCTATAGGTAGGAATGTTGTTTTAGGTGGTTATCATATCCATCATATAGCTTATGGCATCATCCTAATATCTTTAGCTGCATGGTTGTCTATAAATTATTGGAGTCGTAGTATCGTTAGGATCAGTTCTATATTATATGGATTGGGACTAGGTTTGATCGTTGATGAACTTGGATTTATAATAGGGGGTATCGATGCCTACAGAGCGGACAGAGAGGTGTTTTATATAGCAGTATTGATTATCGCTATTTTATTAAGTGTCGTATACTTCCCTTCATTTTATAGTAGTTTAAAAAGAGATATCAAAAGATGGAAGCGAATATTTTTGGATAGAAAATAGGTCTATTTTTTGCCTAGTTCACATATCTCGATAAGTGGACATCCATTACAAACAGGCTCTTTTTTACAGTAATTTTTTCCCAGTTCTACTATCAAAGCATGATATTCTTTGTATAATTCTAAATCGGATCTCAGATTAGATTCAAAAAACTGTTGTAATCTCCGATAATTTCCTTCATACCCTATAACCCTATTTATAATTCGTTTAGTATAGGAGTCGACTACGAATTTAGGTCTATCTGCAGCATATAATATTATACTATCAGCTGTTTCGGGACCTATCCCATTTATATTTAAAAGATACTCCCTTAAATTATCTTTTTGAAACAGATTTTTTAATCCTCCACTTTCGATAACGGCATCTGCTAAACGCATCAATCTTTTTGATTTTTGTTTATAGAATCCAGTAGGTTTGATCAGTTCTTGAATTTTTTCGAGAGATGAATTTTTTAGGGATAGAGGATTTAACATAATTTTTTTCTTCAAATTATCCATAGCCATCTCAACGTTGTTCCAACTGACATTTTGTGTTAATATTGCGCCAACCATCATCTCGAATTCATTTTCACTAGGCCACCAATTTTGTTTACCAAATCTGTTTTTTAGTAGTCGATATATCTCCATCAGCTTTTTCTCATTGGACATCTTTTTCTCTATCTAGTAAGCATTTATATATCATTTTTTACTTTCAGCATTTTTACCTCTCTCCCCAAAAAGATTAAGACCTTTATTAATGATTAAAAAATTATGAGAAATAAAGGTACTGTAAATCTTCCTTTACATGGTGGAAGAGTACCTAGATGGTTATTCGATAAAATGGTGGAGCTCAGTAGATGTATTACTGAGGTTTTGATTGAAGAGTATGATCAAGCGGAATTTCTTAAACGAATAACAGATCCGTATTGGTTTCAAGCTTTCTCGTGTACAATTGGTTTTGATTGGCACTCGAGTGGAACAACAACAACTACTTGTGGAGCACTTAAATTAGCACTTGATCCCGAAGAACATGGCATTGCAATTCTTGGAGGTAAAGGACGTGCTAGTAGAAAAACTCCTAAAGAAATTAGAGATTTAGAAAATAAATTTCAGGTCGAACCTAAAAGATATGATGAGATGTCATACGCTTCTAAATTAGTTGCTAAGGTTGACAACAGTTGTATACAGGATGAATACCAATTATATCATCATTCTTTCATAGTTACTGAAAAAGGGGAATGGGGAGTTATTCAACAGGGGATGAACGATCGAGAAGCCTATGCTAGAAGGTATCACTGGGTATCGGATGATATAAGTACTTTTATCGACGAACCACATAAAGGTGTGTGCTGCGATAGGAAAGAGAAAAATGTATTGAACATGACCGATAAGAGTAGTGAAGAATCTAGAAAGATTAGTGTTGATCTTATCAATGACAACCCAGATCACTTAAAAAAATACTTTAGGAGAAAAAACCAAACTACCCTAGATACTTTCGATGAAAATTTTGAGATGCCAAAGCGTCATCAGATATTAGATATGGATATATCAAGAAAGGGATGGAACACTCTCAAAAGGGCCTACGAAATCCAACCAACTGATTATGAGGAATTAATATCTTTGAAAGGTATGGGTCCCAAAAAGATACGTGCTTTAGCTCTTGTATCAGACCTGATATATGGTTCAAAACCAAGCTGGAAAGATCCTGTCAAATATAGTTTCGCACACGGGGGTAAGGATGGGATCCCTTTCCCTGTTGATGAAGAGGTATACAATTCGACCATCGATAATCTTAGAGTAGTTTTAAAGTATACTGAAGTCGAAGATAAGTATAAAAAACAAGCCCTAAAAAGGTTAAATAGATTGGTGTAAATTCATGTACAGATATAACTCTGGAATATAACCACAACCTTTATAACAAACTAATTTCATGAAAAAATATAAGGAATTTGGTGGTCATTTGGAAGAAGAAGACATAAGGGATAGCTCTAGAAAGCTGACGCAGAAAATCGATGAGATTCAAAAGAAACACGAACAGCTTCTAGAGGAAACTCAAACACAAGGTTTCAATGATGATTATGTAAGGACAGAATTAGAACGTCTTAAAAGAGAAACAAGAGAGATAAAAAAAGAGGTAGCCCGTTTAAAAAAACCACCTCTTATTGTAGGTACCATTAAAGAACCTTTACCAAATGGCCAGGCAGTTATTGAAAGTTCCACTGGACCAGATTTCATTGTAAATGTTGCGGATTATTTGCCAAAAGATCTTATTAGATCTGGTACTAGAGTTGCTCTAAATAAACAAACTTTATCCATCGTAAAAACACTTCCTCCGTCTGCTGATCCAAACGTTATGGGAGCTGAAATTGTTTCTAAGCCGGAAGTATCTTATGATGATATTGGGGGACTAAATGACCAGATAAGGGAAGTTAAGGAAACAATAGAAGAACCATTACTTTACCCCGAAAAATTCAGGAAAGTAGGTATAGAACCACCTAAAGGAGTGCTCTTAGTAGGTCCACCCGGTACTGGCAAAACTATGATCGCAAAAGCAGCTGCTAATCGTACTAATGCTACGTTTATAAAATTTGTAGGTTCTGAGCTAGTTCAGAAATATATCGGTGAAGGAGCGAGAATGGTCAGAGAGCTATTTGATATGGCACGGGATAAAGCACCTACTATTATCTTTATAGATGAATTAGATTCAGTTGCTACGAAGAGATTGGAAGGGGCTACATCAGGGGATAGAGAAGTTCAAAGAACTATGATGCAGTTACTTTCAGAACTCGATGGTTTCGATTCTGTTGGAGATATTAAAGTAATGGGAGCCACGAATAGACCAGAACTTCTAGATAAAGCACTACTTAGACCTGGTAGGTTTGACCGGATCATTAAGATACCTATACCGAATAAGGATGCTAGAAAGAAAATATTTGAAATCCATATGACTAAAATGTCTTTGGATAGCGATATTAACTTAGATAGTCTAGCCAAGAAAACAGAAAATGCCAGCGGTGCTGATATTAAAGCGATATGTACTGAAGCAGGTATGTTCTCAATTAGAGATGATAGAGACAAAACAAGTTATGATGATTTCTTAAAAGCAATAGATAAGGTACTTAGCGATTCCCCTGAAAGAGAAATTAAAAAACAGGTAATGTTCGCTTAGAGTAAAATTAAGGGAGATTAGATTATTTATTAGAATCTTTTTCTATATCTTCTTCTAAAATGAGTACCCCAATGTAATCGCATTTTCGACAGTGATATTTATATCCAGTTACCATTCCTGCCTCTGACACGATATCTGTACTTCCACATTTGGGACATCTTTTTATTTTTTTAGTGATAATTACCATCTCAATTAATGATTTGTCCCCTGGCTGTAACAGTAAGGTTCATCGTAGGGGACGTCCATCTCCCCCTCCTGACTCTAGCCAGGGGTTTGTCCGGTTCTGGGGTTGATCCTTGTTCATAGAAGGACGTCACGTCCTGACCTCACAAGGGGACCCATCAGAACCATGTCCTGCACTTGCATCATGGTTCATAGTCCTGGGAAACTCGCCATGACCTTCTATGCAGGGCATATAAAATACGTTGATGCTATTATTTTAATGCATCGGATTTGTAAATCGAGAAGTTTATTTTACTCTGGATTCTAGACAAAAAGTATATATAATTAGATTATCTGATAATTGCAATATATGATTGTTCTGGCAATGGAGGACCTTGATGCCAAAAGGCCAGTATAGCGACGAAAAAATTTTGTTAATCGCAAGTTATAGGGAAGAGTACGATCAAAAGGCCCTAGAAAAGATAAAGAGATATATTTTGAAAATTGAACCGGACAGGATTGTCATATCAAAAATTATTGAAGAAGATTCTACATCAGAACTCCTAGATGCAAATATAGGTATGGAAGAAAAAAAAGATTTTCTAGAAACCGTTAGAGAAGAAAAAAAGAACCAAGCTGACGATTATGCAGAGAATTTGATAAAGTTGGTAGAAGCTTTAGATATACCTACAGAAGTTAGGTTAAGAAAAACAGAAGTAATATCAAAAGAGATAATTGAGGACTACAATAAAATCGGTGTAGATTATGTTATTATCCATAGTAGTTCAAAAGGTCCCATAACTAGATTTTTAGAAGGTTCTACTGCAAAAAAAGTTAAAAAAGAACTTCCAGATAAAACTGTGATTCCTGTTGATTAGTCTTTTTAATTATTAGATACTACCCGAAATCTTTTATTGTATCATATAGGATGTTTATCCATGTCCATTGTAAGATTGGGTAAATTACATTTACACTGGTGTAAAGAATGCAATATCCCTTTGGTCGAAGAAGGAAATTGCGGAATCTGTTCTTCCAAAGGTATGCAAGTAAAGATCACTCCTCCTGGTGATGTAAGGCCGGCTTTTACTCTCGATAAAGAGTGTTTGAAGGAAACTATTGATCGTCAATGGGGTGAATCATATTATGAAAAAATCTTCGGTAAAAAACAAGTCATTTTATTGAACAATTCCCCTCATATAGATAGGATGGATGAAGTGATTATAGATGGTCATGTCGTTGGGAACTTAAGATATAACATATACAAAAGAGCTGACGGTAAAGATCCCTATGAGTTTTTAATAAGGCCTTGGAGTAATCTTCCAGAACCGAAGAAAGGTTATGTTATTGTTGACGATGGAGCGGTAAAACCAATCTTAGATGGGGCAAGTATATTGGCCCCCGGTATTATCCATGTAGATGAAAGTATTACAGAGGATGATGAGGTATTAATACTCGATAAAAAGGGTAACGTGATAGCAGCTGGTGCTGCCCAGATGGATGCACAAGAAATGATGAAATCTAATTATGGAAAAGCAGTTAAAAATCGTTGGAGGGTTTCAGATGTTACTATAAAATGCACGTCACCTGATTGGGGCTCTGTTCTCGAGGCGAATAAAACTTTGATCGATAAAAGGGTGTCAAAAGCTGTTGATTTTGTCAAGGATAAAGTAAATAATACTGGTCTGCCGACTGCTGTAGCTTACAGTGGTGGAAAAGATTCCTTAGCCACATTACATCTCGTGATGGATGCAGGTATAAAACCAGATCTTATGTTCATAAATACTGGTATTGAATTACCTGAAACTATAGAAAACGTTCAAAATATAGCTGAAAAGTATGGATTAAACTTATTTTCCAAAAGGGCTAGGAGCGGTTATTGGGATAATGTTGATTATTTCGGTCCATCAGCTAGGGATTATCGTTGGTGCTGTAAAACCTGTAAACTTGGTCCAACAGCTCTTTTAATAGATGAAGAATATCCCGAAGGTGTACTTTCATTTATCGGCCAGCGCAGATATGAATCAGAACAGAGAATGGATAAGGGAAGCACTTGGAATAATCCATGGGTTCCTGGCCAAGAATCGGCTTCGCCAATACAGGATTGGACTGCATTACACATATGGATATATTTGTTTATGAAGGGTGCAGATTATAATCCATTGTATGAAAAAGGATTTGAAAGGATCGGATGTTGGGTCTGCCCTGCTTCAGATATAGAGGAACTTGAAACCTTAAAAGAAAGATTTGAAGGATATAATAGATTCGAAAAAGTGTTAGAAAGTTATCGAAAGAAAGCAGGGTTTTCAAAAACATGGACGGAGTTAGCTCTTTGGCGGTGGAATGATGTACCCAAAGACATGAAAACTTTTTTGAATAAATTAGATAAGGATTTAATAAGCAATCTCGATTCAAAAGAGCATAAACCACCCATATCTAAGATGATAATGGATGATAGAACTAAGAATCTTCTTAATATCATTTTACACGAGGAAGAAATGCTATCACATGAAAAGGTAGATATTGACGTATTCCAGAAAAGACTCGAAAAATATGGTTTGGATTACCAAGATATTTATGAAATATATCTGAAAGCTAAATATTGTGCAGAATGTGGTATATGTGTCGCTAGGTGTCCAAACGATGCAATAAAATTTGATGATGGTATATACATCGATGCTAAAAATTGTGATGGCTGTAGAATCTGTTTGGTCAAATGCCCAGTTGTAGAATTTGATTCAAGAGTTCTATTATCTGATTAAGTTTTTAATCAAATATATTTTTGATATCGCTAACTTCTGCATCTGTCTTTAATCCAGTAGGTTTAAAATGGGTCCTGGAAACTCTAAAACCAAAATTTTGGATTTTTTCCTGTAGTTCTTTCATAGAAGGTGGGGCGACCTTAAAATAACTGCCAATTGTATTACTATCGTAAAAAAAAGGTGGCATTCCATATTCACTATTCCAAAGAGAGATAGTCCCTTCATCTAGTTTTCCGACAGGTTCTAGATCTTTTAGTACCTTTTTAGAAAAGAGTTTCCCCGACCAAAGAGGGCCTGCCTGTTTTAACCCTTTCTTATCTTTTTTATCCTCTTTGTACCAACCTAATTCGTCAAAATAAAATTTATTTAGCTTGTCGATAGCTTGGTTACCTCTTTTTGCTCCTTCGATAATTTGCAAATAGGTTCTAAAATGGTGGCCATTATAATAAGATAACAGAGGGGTAGCTCCTTTGTCGTATCTAGCAGCTTCTCTAACACAGAAGCCAATCAAAATACGAAGACCTATATCATGACAGCACCAATTATTGATTGAAGCTGAGGAATATCTCCTTTGACAAACCTTTGGATAAGTACCACATAAAGGGGCAGTATCAGTAGAGGTTACGGCGATCACACCTCTATTAGATATGGATTTAACAGCAGAGGGATAATAAGGTACGGGTGTTCCAAAAGGATCTATATCGATATAATCGTATTCGTAACGGTTTTCTAATACCTTTATCTCTATAGCTTCCTGGCTCGGAAATACGTTTTCAAGTTCATTTAAAGCTATATTCTTTTTTATCAATTCAAAAGCGTCTTTGTCAACATCATTTATTACAATTTTACCACATTTCACTTCATTACCGATCCTTATGCCTCTAGCCCCAGATGCAGCCATCCCGTCGAGTATTCTTTCGTTACCTTTACACCATGTTTTCAAAAATGAGATACATATGTCCCTATTAATCTCCATAGAGGGATTATAAAAAACTTTAGAACGAGAACTTTTTGGACCTAGGTTTTTTTCATGTTTGGGCACTAAAAGGTCAGTTTCTCCCTCTCGAATTTTGATCCAGTTCACTTTTTCCTCCAGGATTAACACATCGATATTATTACATTTCCTCTTTGAAAAGGTCTACAACTTTATATGGAAGTAAATCTCTGTTTACGTCTGTTAGTTCTAACATCCTTACATCATCCCTTCTTCTTACATCCTGTAATAAAGGATTTCTAGATTTTTTATTGAACGTAAGGATCATAGGCTTATTCACATCTAAAGCTATTTTTACAATTCTGTTAAATTCGTCACTTTCTACTTGCATCTTCCCTATCTCATCGACTAAGATTAGATCATCATTTCGTATTGCATCTTCTACAGCTCTTACTCCCACCTGGTTTAAAGCATCTAGATCGACTCCATATCCCTTAATTTGTATCTGAGAATCTAGATTAAGATGTGCAAAAACGGCTTTTTCTTTAGTTTTCCAATTCATTACCTGAAATCCCATCTGTCTGTTATCTTCAAGGATCGGTTCAGTTATCATTCCACCTACAGTAACCTCCTCCTCAGAAAGCATGCTAATAATTCTCTTTAAGGTGTCAGTTTTCCCGATACCGATAACACCACTGATACCAACCTTCAAACTTTTAACCATCTTTATCTACCATACCTAAACGCTCTTCTAATACTAGTATTTTTTTTAAAAACCTCACAAATTATTGTTTTTTCTTTCATCTATTTCAATCGAGCTTGTTTATATACATGAGGGGATAATTAAGTTCTTCTATATATTTTAGAACACCTTCCGCTTCTATCCCTGCAAATTCTACAATTACTTTAGCTTCAATCATATCTTCTGTGAGTGTAGTGTATTCAAAAATGCCTTTATCTTTCCTCTCTTTTGATCTATCCAAATTTATGTGAACTTCAGCAGATTTTACATAAGCCTGTCTTTCAGTTGTTTTCTCCATAGCTTTTGCTAAAATCTCAGCATTTTCTCCACTTACTGGTGCACCTATAAATTGATGAAATAATGCTCCAAGTTTTATTCCTAGTTCAAAAGCTGTTCTTTCTCTTTTATTACATTGGAAATAACTACTTGCAATTTCTTCTTTTTTCGTGGTCATATTTATCAACTAGAATTGGTCCGAGTATTATATACAATATACAAACAAATAAAGTTATCCATATAAATATATTACCGATTTGAAAATTTGATTTGGTGAAAATAAACCCCATCAATGCTATAACTAGAAAAATGGATCCTATTATTTTTCTTAAAGGTCCCGTTAATTTTGGATACAAAATGTTACTGTAAAGAAAAAGTGAGATTAGAAAGATCACTAATAGAGGTATATAAAATGAGATATCGTATACTTCACCCCAACCAAAGAAGTATGTAATACATGCTATAAAAAGTGTGAATAATGGGGTGGGTAAGCCAGTATATATTTTATCTTCTTTCTGTATATCAACGAACCTAGATAATCTTAAGACACCGAAAAAAACGATCATCATTGGTACTAGAGTTGACAATGCATTAATCGGTGATTGCCAAGCTCTTCCCAAAGAGATGTCATAGTATGAAGAATATACTAACATAGCAGGCGCAAAACAAAATGAAAGAGTATCGGAAACCATATCTAGATATGAACCTAATTCATGGACAAGGCTCAATTTTCTAGCAAGGTATCCATCTAATCCATCTAGTCCTATACAAATAATAAGTATTATAGAGGCTAGATAGAATTTTTTATCAATAATATATGTGATGGCTAGGAATCCTAATAAACCATTGGAGATTGTAATATAGTCGGGAACGGTCAATGAACTTAAAGTATCTTTAATCTTCATCCCAAACACCTATCGTTGATTCACCTGCTCTCACTTTATCACCTTCCTCAGCAATTATATTGACATTTTCTGGAAGATCCAATCTAACTCTTGAACCGAAACGTATTAAACCTATTTTGTCTCCTTTTTGTAACTCATCACCTTTATTAATATAGGGTACTATTCTCCTAGCTAAAAATCCTGTTATTTGATAGATTTTGATTGGCCCATAATTAGTTTGTAATAGAATTTCATATCTAAAATTGTTCTCAGATTTATCGCTAAATGCAGGTTTAAATTTTCCATTTACTCGTTTTGTATTCTTTACTTCACCAGAATACGGTGATCTGTTTACATGAACATCTGTTATATTCATGAATACATCTATCCTATTACCATCATTATTCACTAAAATAACTTTTCCATCCGCAGGAGAAACAACCCCTCTACCCACCTTTCTATCAGGATCTCTAAAGAATATAAAAACAGCGATCAATAATAAAATGAATAGCACAGCGATATAGTATGACGGGGTCCATAAAAAAACACCTATTATCAAAGTAATTATGGCAGGTACTGCTGATATCGATATAGGCTTAACTGCTCCGCGGGCGATCATAGATAATTAAAAAAGAAGTAGTGGTAAATGTTTTTTGTTATATTTTTCTCCGATCAATCTACCATGTCGATGCCTTCTTTCGTGAATTTCATGGATTCATGGGCTTTCTCATCAGATTCAGCCTGAACGTTGGTTATTACCAGTAGTATCTTTATCTCGTTTTTAAGCTCTTCGTTAACATTACAGCCCCATATGATCCTAGCTTCGCCAGATATCTTTTGATTGACTAGTTCGGCTGCTCTTTCTGCTTCTGTGACTGTCATATCTGGTCCCCCTGTAACCCTTATTAGAGCTCCGTTAGCATTGCTTACATCTATGTCTCCGAGAAGTGGTGAACTAATTGCTTGCTCGACAGCATCATCTACTCTGTTATTCGGATCTTTTGAATCACCGATACCTATCATAGCTACACCACCATCGTCCATAATAGTTCTAAGATCGTTGTAGTCCAGGTTAACAAGACCGGGTTTTGTAATTATCTCGGTCATACCTTTGATTGATTCCATCAATATCTCGTCTGCTACTTTAAAAGCTGCATTCAAGGAAAGGTTAGGAACAAGTTCTAATAATTTGTCGTTAGGGATTATCACAGTTGTGTCACAATGTCTCTCCATCTTTAATAATCCCCGTTTAGCATTTTTCATCCTTTCTCTGCCTTCACCTTCGAAAGGCAGTGTGACTATACCCATGACTAGAGCTTCCTCTTCTTTTGCCATCTCTGCAATCACCGGGGCTACACCTGTTCCGGTGCCACCACCCATCCCTGCGGTTATATAAACTATATCAGAACCTTTTATATATTTCTCCAATTCGTCTTTTGATTCTCTAGCAGATTCTTCACCGATCTCTGGTCTAGCTCCGGCCCCGAGCCCTCGTGTTGTGTTCTTACCGATGAGTACCTTTTTTTGAGCGTGGGTATGCAGGAGATGTTTTGCATCAGTGTTGCATGCTATCAGGTCTGCTCCCGTGATCCCTTCTTCTGAAATACGATCTAAGGTGTTGCATCCTCCTCCACCACAGCCGAATATTTTTATTTGAACCTCGAGTTGTTCCACTAAATCTCTAAGTTCTTCATCTTCTGGAGCTGTTTCGACATCTTCTACATCTTCTACGGTCTTACCTCTCGGTTTTTCTTTATCTTTTTTTTCATCCTTCTCGTGCTTATTTAAAGCCTGGTTGACTATTGATTCCATATAAGATCCCGTCCATTAAGTTAAAAATGAAACTTATTTAAAGTATTTAAATCATTTGCATGCCAACATGTTTTTATCCATATTTTTACCTGATTTTCGTCCTATATCTTATAAAAAATTTATTTTTTCACTGTTTTGTCATACTTATTAACAATAATTGTCAGACAATCATCAGAATAATTTATACTTCAACAACATTTTTATCTGACTGTATTTTAGGTGATTTAGATACCATGGAAAATAAAAAGGTTGAAGATTTCGAGATAAGCAAAAATGTCACCATTGACGAATTGACTTCTCAATATTATAATGCAGGTGGGTTCGTTGCTAAGAAAGTAGGTATAGCTGTGAAAATACTTGAACAGATGATAGATAAAGATTGCACCAATTTTCTTTCATTTCCTGCCTGTATAATATCGACTGGTACGAGGGGTGTTATAAAGGAGGCTATAAGAAGGGAGTACTTCGATGTTATCATAACAACGTGTGGGACCTTAGACCACGATCTAGCCAGGGTCTGGGAAGACTATTTTCATGGATCTTTTTCAGCAGATGATCGTGAGTTACATTCACAGGGAGTAAATCGTTTAGGAAATATATTCATACCGAATTCATCCTATGGCGAAGTACTTGAAAAAAACATGCAGCCGATTTTGAATGAAATAGTCGAATCCTGTGGTCCAGAACTTGGACCTAGAGAAATAATATATGAATTTGGAAAAAAGATTGATGATGAAGATTCGATATTATACTGGGCGGCAAAAAAGGATATCCCTATATACGTACCTGGAATAACTGATGGAGCCTTTGGATCACAGCTTTGGATGTACTGGCAGAACAATAAAGATTTCAGTCTTGATATGATGAAAGATCAACAGGAATTATCTGACATCGTCTTTCCTGCAGAAGAAACCGGTGCCCTCATGGTAGGTGGCGGTATATCCAAGCATCATACTATATGGTGGAACCAGTACAGAGGCGGCCTAGACCATGCAGTTTATATCACAACTGCAGTGGAATATGATGGATCTCTCTCTGGAGCTAGAGTTAGAGAGGCGGTTTCATGGGGTAAAGTAAGAGAAATGGCTGATTATGTAACAGTTGAAGGAGACGCTACTGTACTTTTACCTCTTATTCTGGGAAAATTTTTTTGATCCGTCCTTATCTAGAATTTTTTTGATCTCTTGATAGGTTTCATCGATGGATTTATTCGTATCTATAATGTGCCACTCAGAATCAATGATAGAAAACACCTTATTTCTTACTCTTGAGAGATCTCTAAGATTTTCAAACATCTCTCTATCCTCTCTTTCATTTATCCGATCTAAAGCCTCTTCTGGATTTACATCTAGGAAAAACATATGATCTGAGGTAGGCAATATCTTTCTGAATACCTCATAACTTATCACACATAAAGGATCTGGTAAGTAAGCTGTTCCCATCAGGTATCTAACCAATATCAGAACATCAACTTCATCCTCATCGTAATAATTTTTAAGAGACCTTAGCACATCTAAAGCATAAAAAACGGAGGCTTTTAATCTATTAACTACCCCATCCTGCAAAAGAGCTTTTTTGGCAATTTTACCGAATAAATTATCCTCTTCAGGATGAGATCGTATTTCAACTATCTTATCCTCATTATCGAACATTTCTTTTAACTTGAGGGCATGGGTATCTTTTCCTGAAGCATCACACCCGTCTATTATAATGAGTTTCATAATATCACCCTATATGGTTATTATATCGGGTTCACAAACAATTTTTACTATGCTTAATATATGAGTTATATTTGTAGTTATCTAAAATTATAGTTCAAGTTAAGGATCCAATTAAAAATGCGACCAATCCTAACATCATGGCTATCAAAGTCATTTTTCTAAATAGTTTTACTCGAGGGTTCTTTTTCACAAGGATTGAAGCTGTTATCCATATAAAAATTATATTTGCAAAAAAAACAGAAATCAAGTAGAAATAGTTTCTAAAAAATGACGGATCGATATTGACGAAAAAAGGGAAAAAACTTATCGATACTGCGCTGATAAAAAATAAACCAGATATTAAAAAAGACTTATTTTTTCCTAAATATATTGGTAGTGATTTTACTTTTTCTTCTTTATCGCCTTCTAAATCCATAATATCTTTTAATATCTCCCGACCGACTCCAGAGAGAAAAGCCATAGAAGAAAGTATCCATATAATATTAGGTATATTTGGAGAGAATGCCACACCACCAAATAGGAAAGGTATTGCCATCGTATATGCGATGTAGTAGTTACCTATAAGTTTGATTTTCTTAAGTTTTATATCATAAGACAGTGCAAATAAACCAGTAACAAGAGCTATAATAAAGCATGCATAATTTACAAAAAATGCAGTTAAAATTCCCATGGGGAAAAAAATAAATGTAACCATAAGCGCCGTCAATGGAGATATATCTCCTCTAACTAATGGCCTATCTGTTCTATTATTCCTCTTATCTATGGGATAATCAAAATAATCATTTAATGCAAAAGTACTTACTTCTAAAAAAACCGCCGTGAGTATAGCAAGTGTTAACTTCCAAACGTTTGATGGTATTCCTTTTTGAGCTATAACTGCTCCTATTATAATAGCAACAGCTAACATAAAACCATGGTCTAATCTAATGAGATCCCATATACCCTTGATTTTACCCATGAAATTCACATCTGTAATAATGCTGGTTTATCGGCGATTTTACTTGTTTGTGCCTCGTCAATTATATTACGTTTTCAGAGATTTCTTCTTCCATCATCTCTCTCTCGCAATATATGCATTTCAGAGTAACTGGATCCTCGCCAATTACATCAAATTCTGGTTCAATCGGTTCGTTTTGATTTGTTATACAGGTATTATTAATACATTTGACAATTCCCTTTACTTTTTTAGGTAGTTTTACTTGATGTTTTTTAAAGACTTCAAAATCTCTAATTATATTGACAGTAGCTCGAGGTGAAATTAGAGAAATTTTGTCTAACTCCTCACTCTCTAGTTCCATATTCTCAACTTTTACAATGTCTTTTTTTCCGGAACTGCTGTTAACATTAATAGCGATACTTACAATGCTGTCCATTTTTGTATCCATGACCCCTATGATCCTAAGAACTTTCATTGCATGACCATGTTTTATATGATCTATTACTGTTCCATTCTCTATAGGAGTTATCTTTATCTTCTTTTTTTTCTTATTCATAGTATCCCTCTGCAAGTAATTTTAATAATGCCATTCTTATAGGAACACCGTTGGCTGCTTGTTCAAAATATTTAGCATATTTTGTATCATCGACATCTGCAGATATTTCATCTACTCTTGGTAAAGGATGCATAATAACTAGGTTTTCATCTGCCCCTTCCAACATATCCTTTTTGACCTTGTATGAATCAGCGACCTCTAGATATTCTTCTTCGCTTGGAAATCTTTCTCTTTGTATTCTAGTCATATAAAGCACATCTAATTCAGGAAGCACTTTTTTTATATTTTCTTCCTTTTGGAATTTTATGCCCATATTATCTATTTCTTTTATTATCTCATCTGGAATTTGAAGCGATGGGGGAGCGATAAAAGTAAGATCACATCCATACATAGACAATGCGTGTGTTAGAGAGTGAACTGTTCTTCCGTATTTTAGATCACCAGCAATGCCAATTTTTTTGTTTTTAATATCTCCTTTTTCTTCTCTTATAGTAAAAAGATCAAGTAAGGTTTGTGTAGGATGTTGTCCAGCTCCGTCACCTGCATTGAGTATCGGTTTTTTTGAGAATTTTGCAGCTAATCTGGCAGCTCCCTCTTGGGGATGTCTTAAAACGATTATGTCGACATAACTTGATATGACTTGTATTGTATCTGCTAAAGTTTCACCTTTCTTAACCGATGAGGTCCCAGGTCTAGCAAACCCAATACAAGTTCCTCCTAACCTCTTCATCGCACTTTCAAAAGAAAGTCGAGTTCTCGTACTAGGCTCGAAAAATAAAGTGCCGAGAATTTTCCCATTTAGAGAATTATTGATGGCCTTACCTTTAGCAATATCTTTCATGTCTTCTGCTAAGTCAAGTATGTTGTTGATCTCTTCTTTTGTGAAATCCTTGATTGAAACTACGTGTTTTTTTTCGATCTTCGAAACCATGTTTCTCAAAGGGTTATAAGAACAGACTAATATATGATTTTGGATAAGGTAGAATTAAATTTGATAAAAACACATATTAATATATAGGTTAAAAATTAAATAAAGTTACTTTAGTTATAATAGGCCAGCTTTTTGAAGTGTCATTATGTCTTCAGTACCGAGTTTTTGTCCTTTTTTGAATTGCTCATATAATTTTTCTGCTTCTTCCTTGGTATCCTTTTCTTCTTTTCTCTTCTTTTGCATTCTCTCTTTTTTCTGTAGGCCTGAAATTATTTTATTATAATCCTGAACCTCATTGACTGCTTCTATGTGGTTTTGATGATACTCATCTGCTTTAACTTTAGCTTTAACAAATTCAGCTTGGGCTTTGTCAGCTTTCTCTCTGATTTCATCAGCTTCGTTGAAAATCTCGATCATCTTATCGTGCTTTTTCTGAGCCTTGTCAGCTTTATTTGACAATTCATCATGATACTGTTCTGCTTCTTCTTTAGCTTTGTCAAGTTTTTCTGATAATTCTTTTAACTCTTCGTTTTCGTTGAGTAATCTCTCTCTTTCCTTTACTTTATCTTTTAATGATGAAATTTGGTCGACGATCTCTTTCTCTTTGTCAGTAGATAATACATTTGTCATCTGTTTATATTCAAGTTTCTCTATTTTCTTGTTCAACTCTTCAATAGAATCTCCGTCTTTTGGTAAAATTTCTCTTTTTTTCCTTTTTAGTTTGTTGGATAGTTCTCTAACTTTTTTGTTAAGCTCGTTTCTTTTCTTTTTAGCTTCTTTAACGTCTTCGTTGAGCTTGTTTCGTTCTTCTTTAAGTTCGTTTCCCTCTTCTATAAGCTCCTTTACCTTAGAATTGAGTTCATCTCTTTTTTGAACCCATTTTTTTGCCTCTTGGTTCATCTCGTTCCTAAGGCGTTTATATTTTTCAGCCTGGGAATTGGCCCTTTTCCTTTTTTCTTCCAATTCCTTTAGAAGTTCAGTCATGTTTTCAGCACTATCCAGTGTTTTATAATTTAATTAAGCATTCTATTCAATATACGACCCCTTTATAACACTTTCGGAGTCACTCTAAAAATTAAGTTATAGTGTTCATCTTAATCTCTGATTGTTTAAATCTGTATGAAGACGCAAACGTAATATAATACTTCTTTAGTTTATGCCTTTGGTTGGTAAAATGGAAGAAGAAAAATCTACTCTGGAAGACGAACTCACATTCTCGATACCAAATGCTTGGGAACAGTCTGACGAAAAGACAGAATCTGAAATAACAGACCTAGCTGAAAAATATCGAGTTTTCATATCAGAATCAAAAACGGAAAGGGAAGCTGTTGACAATACAGTCGATTTACTCAGAGAAAATGGATTTGTATCCATAGACGAGTGTGATAAATTAGAGCAAGGAGATAAGGTCTACATTGTCAATAAAAATAAAGCAATAGCCATCATTATTATCGGTAAAAATAATATCACAGATGGTTGTCAAATCCTTACAAGTCATATAGATGCTCCCAGGTTGGATCTAAAAGCTAGACCTATTTACGAGGACAAGGATGCTTCTTTGGCACTGTTTAATACACACTATTATGGTGGAATCAAGAAATATCAATGGGTAAGTACACCCTTGGCTATCCATGGTAAAGTAGTAAAAGAAGATGGAGAAGTGATAGACGTAACCTTAGGTGAAGATCCAAATGATCCTGTATTTGCAGTAAGTGACTTACTACCGCATCTTTCAAAGAAAAAACAATCTGAAAGGAAGATGAAAGATGTCATAAAAGGTGAAGAATTGAACGTGATCATCGGCGGTAAACCTATAGATGACGAAGAAGTTGATGAAAAAGTCAAAATCAATGTCTTAAAGATATTGAACGATAAATACGATATCAAAGAAGAAGATTTAACTAGTGCTGAGATCGAAATCGTTCCAGCCGGTCCTGCAAGAGACCTTGGATTTGATAAAAGTATGATAGGTGGATATGGTCATGATGATAGAGTATGCGCTTTTACAAGTATGATGGCAGGACTAAACATTGAAAACCCTTCTAAAACTAGTCTTATTTTGATTTATGATAAAGAAGAGATAGGTAGTGAAGGCAATACAGGTGCCAATTCTAGATTTACTGAATCAGTATTCCAGCAGATACTCGCAAAAACTTTAGGAGATTATTCAATGGAGGACTTTAGAAACATAATGGAAAACAGTAAAGGTATCTCTGGAGATGTTAATCCTGGAGTAAATCCATCATTTAAGAGCGTTCATGACCTCAGGAATGCCGGTAAGATGGGTCAAGGAATTGTTATTACCAAATATACAGGTGCTGGTGGTAAATACAGTGCAAACGATGCACATGCGGAATTCGTTGCTTACATACGACGTGTATTCAATGAAAACGAAGTATGCTGGCAGACAGCAGAACTTGGAAAAGTCGACGAAGGTGGAGGTGGAACGGTGGCCAAATTCTTAGCCAATTTGAATCTTGATATAATTGATGCTGGCCCTCCTTTATTAGGTATGCATTCACCTTTCGAAATAATCTCAAAAGTGGATGTTTATCACACCTATAAAGCCTATAAATCGTTTTTAGAAGCTGAATAGCTTTATAATATCAAAATCATTTCCCCTTTTTCATTATCTTTTTTCTATTATTTTAACTCCACCAGGAGGTAAAATATTTTGTATCTCTTTTACAGGAACTTCAAAGTGTTTTGACATTTCTTTTGCAAAATCATTTTGGTCTGTTTTACCGGGTATGAACTTAACTGCCTTACCAGTGATGTCTTCATCCTTATTATTTAGCAATATACTCGGTGCACACATAATCTTTCTATGCCCATTATATTCTATTTCCGTTAANATGGCTTCTANAGAAANATTATCGATATAATTTCTTTTACCTCTGATAACAAAAGCACCAGTTGGAAGGGATTCTCCGGCTTCCGCTGTTTTACTAACTTGATTTGGCTTCACCCAATATGCCCTTCCTGAAGCTATCCCCCTCTTCCATTCTTTAGAATGAATAAGAGAATATTGACATGCTTCTATTAATGAAGATTCACCTATTCCGTTATCATTCTTAACAACAACACTCGGAGCTCCCCCAGCTTCTGCATGGACATATCTAGAATGATTTTCCATATATTTTTTCACTACTTCTTCATTGGTTTTCGCATCCTTACCAGCAATCACCATATTATTTTCACTAGAAATGAACCATTTGTACTTATCGAACCAAAATCTTTCAGTGGGCTGAATTGTTTTCTTTTCGACCTTTTTTGCTTTACCTTCTTCTATTTGTTTTTTCGTCTCCTCTACTGCTTGTTTTGCACCTTCCAACTTTTTCTTTGATTTTTTACTCTTATTGTAATATTTTTGAGCATTTTCGTTTACATCTTTTCTAAAATCTAATTTAACATTTTTCTCCAATTTCTGATCATCAACAACTCCTTCTAACTGAATTATTATATACTCATCTTTATCGTTTATCTGAACTACTTCTTCCCTTTCTATTAATTCTTCATAAATCTCATCTCTATTCCCTTCCTCTCTAGCTTTATGTATCGTTGTCAATGCCTCTTCACATTTTTTGTAATTTTGATAAATTATTTCTGCGATTTTTTTGTTCTCGATTATACTTTCTTTCAAATTTTTTATCGCCCTTTTCTGCTGTTCTAATTTTCTGTCCAATCTTGAATCCTCTTTCATTTCTTCCTCTTTCTTTTCTTCTGGTTTAGGGAAAGCTTTGTCTAGGGCTTCATTATATGACTCTGTTTCTTCAATTTTGTAATGTTGGTATATGGACAAAGGGAATGGAACAGCATCTATCGTTTCTTTATCCTCTTTAACAATTTCTGGCTTTAGACTATTCTCATCTTTTACCTTTTTCTTCAAATCAAAAATCACATCTAATATGTTCTCTGCATATTCTAAAAAATCTTCAGAATTCTTTTCTACATTTAATCTTGAACAGATTTCTTCAGAATATTTACCCCCTATATTCAGGTCTACTGCTAAAGTTCGAACAAGATCCTTTTTTGACTCCTCTAATATCTTAATTAATTCTTCTTTGGAGATGTTTAAGGGGTTTAGACGTTTTGGAGGGAATCTATATAATTCGCCTTTCTTCAACTCTCTGTGACTCCAGGATTCCGATCTATAGGGAAGTAGAATTTTATCTTCACCGTCGAGTATAAGATTTCCTTTACCAAACACCTCAAAAATCAATCTAAATTTCCTTCTTTTTCTTAATTCCATTACAACAACTCTGTCGAATTCATGTTGGTAAATATCAGTTATACTAGCATTACCAATGTATTTTCGAATAAGCATGATGAAGTCACCGGGATGCATGGGATTTTCCCTCTCTTTTTTGGTCAAATAAAGTGCTTTACCGATCCGGAATATCAGCATTTTTTTCCCTATACCCGGAACATGGATCCTGAAAAGCAATTCTTTTTTATTAGGTCGGTAGACTTTCTGCACATATCCCCCGATCAAACTTTTTAATTCACTTGTTACCGCTGATATTTCGAGGGATTCCATCTCTTCTTTCATGTCTATGAAAACTTCCCTTTTAGGTTTATATTTTTTTACATAGAAATTTGATAATACTTTTATCCGATAGTAAGAGTAAGCAGCACAAATCTTAAATTAATCTATTTTCATTAGTGGAAAGGAGGATTATAATGAGGATAAGATGGCATGGGCATTCGTGTTTCGAAATTGAGAATGATTTAGTGATCGTAACTGACCCACATGATGGGCGAAATATCGGTATTAGAGAACCGAATGTAAAGGGTGATATCGTTACAGTAAGTCATGATCATTTTGATCATAATGCTGTGAGATTAGTTGAAAAGAGCGATACTGAAGTTGTAGACGAATCAGGAGAATATGAAATCGGAAATGTAAAAATTAAAGGTTTAAACACTTATCATGACGAAAAAAATGGTAAAAAGAGGGGGGCCAATATTATATTTAAATTTGAAACTGATGGGATCAAATTCTGTCATCTAGGTGACTTAGGTCATGATTTGGATAAAGAAACCATAGAAAAAATAAAACCAGTTGATTTTCTTTTCATCCCCGTGGGAGGAACTTTTACTATAGGCCCTAAAAATGCTGCTAAACTCGTTGAAAAAATATCTCCCTGTATTGCTATTCCCATGCATTTCAGGGTAGGTGGACTTTCTTTAGATATAAAAGGAGTTCAACCATTTTTAAACTTGTATTTAAAAGAAAAAATACACAAAGTCGGTGTGGAACTGGATTTCTTAAAAACCGATTTACCTGAAGAAACTGAAGTCTGGGTTTTTTCTCTATAAAATCAATCCAAATATCCTAAACCCTCTTCTATCCTTCCCATTTCTATAGGAGTTGTTCTATCTCCGATAACTGCACCCTTTGTATTTGCCACTAAACATGTACCTATCCACGCTGAACCATGGTTTGCAGTTGTTTTCATAACTGGAACATTAAATAAATCCTCCATCATCTCTTTTTCGTCATCTTTAACATGTGGATGGCAGAGAATTCCTTTATTGGTGGCAACTGCGACGGAACCAACCATTTCAATTCCAGCGATTTTACCTCGCTTGACTGGGACGTTCAAAGAAGATTCAATCGCGTCTTCGGTTTTTTTATGAAGTTCAGGATGTATCAATGCACCATAGTCATTAATCAAAATATTATTACCGAGTGCATTAAATCGGTCCGGTACTAAAGTCACATCAGCATGATCTAATAAAGGTTCTATTTCCCTATTGTCTGCAATATCAGAAACTAATATCCCATTCGAATTTGCTGCCATCAAGGCCCCTAATACTCTAGTTCCCCCCACAGTTGTTTTTACAACCGGGGTCTCCATCGCTTCTTCAAAAGCCTCTTTATCCACTAATGGTATAATAGTAAGTTCTTCTGTAGCAACAGAAAAAACGCCGATGTAAGGTTTTTGATCGATGGCATGTTTTTTTAGCATAGCTTACTCTCTCGGTATTGAAACCTCAACTATACCATCTTCGAATTTGATAGCTCGGACTTTAATTTTTGAGGGAGGCTTTTTAACTCCCCTTTTCCAAATCTCTTCGTTCGTAGTTGAATCAATCCAAACGTCCTCTGATGGAACATCCATGTGTTTTGATACGAAATTTCGAACTATTTTCATAGCTAATGATGCTCGTTTACTTGCTGGTGAATTTTTCACTTCTCTTAATGGAATATTTATGATCCTTTCTTCTTGGTCTACCATATCCTCACCTGTTTTACATCAATTCACTCGTCTAAGTCATCTCGACGCCAATTTCTTCTTTTAGGATGCTGAGTGAAACGTCTGTTAGTTCTCTGCATTACCCATGCAGGTACACGTTTGTTTTCTTTCCCTTTTTTCAGCAATCTTCTTTTCTTAGGTCCTGGTTTATTGCTTGACATGATTTATCTCCTTTTAATATTGATATCCTTCTTTTTACCTGTTATCTTTTTCAACAGGTCTTTTAAGGTTTTGTCCGTGATTTTACCCTGAATCGCACCTCTTTGGGCCAACATAATTATCTGCGATTCGATATTTTCTGCTATCTCAGGTCTAGCCACCCTAACTCTTCCCAACCTTTCTCTAGCTTCAGGTGTCATCAACTGTCTAAGTATAGCTTTTTTCCGAGCCTCAAACTGTTCTTCTGATCGTTCTTGTTCCTCTGAGGCTTCTTTCTGCTCTTTTAGCTGTTGAAGTTTTTCTTTTTTTATCCTTTCTAACTCATCTTCATCCATAAATACCCTACCTTTAGAGATATTTAGTCAATTCAGGATCTTCTTCAGCCATTTTTTTCAATATCTCATAAGCGGCATTATCTAATAAAGCCTGTCCTTTAGGGGTGATGGATCTACCTTTCTCTTCTTTCTTTATTAATCCTTCTTCTTCAAGTTGTTTAAGTGCGGTTCTGACAATTGAACCAGATCCTTTAGCAACTCTACTAGGCTTAGCCCCTCTTTCTTGTTTCCCCCCATATTTTCCTCTAAGTTTGGATATACCTACAGGTCCTTGTGTGTAAACACTCCTTAGTATAGCGGAAGCCCGCATATACCACCAATCTTTTTCTAAGGGTGCTTTTTCTTTATGGATACCTGTCTTAACATATTGTGCCCAGCTAGGACTCTCTATGTTACTCATATCCTTTAGCTTCTCACTTACATTTTCGACTAATTTATTTGGAGGGACGTCGTATACTGTTACCATAATGTATTACACTCCAGCGAACTCAATATTTGAACTTATTTAAAGGTTGTTATTAAAGATTTCCCCGTGTCAAGTGAAAATTAGGCATATAAATCTCCCGTCATCCTAGGTAATAATGCATCGATAAGTGCAGATTTTATAAAGCCTTTGGTATCCGTTGCTTCTCCTGTTATCAATTTTATAGGTTCGGTTTCCTCCTCTAATTCATCTCCAACCACTCTTAACGAATTAAACAAATCTATTTTATTTTTAGATTGAATCCAATTATCTGGAATCTGTAATCCAGGACTACTACCATATGATACAAAACCTAATTTATCTTTGATGACTACTTTCTCTTTAATCAACTGTCCTTTTTCAATAACTGTGCTTTTCTTGTTTAAAGCTATGACAAAATCCACTCCCTTTGGCACCTCTAAATCCATTTCATCCCACTTGTTTTTATTTCTACTTAGATCACATTCGAATAAGTCTGACATCAACTCTTTTACTGCTTCGAATTCTTTTGTATTAGTACACTTAACAATAATTTTGACAGGGTATAATCTGTCTCCATATTCGTCTATCTCATCATTCCTTATTCTCGTTGAACTTATAGGTAAAAAATCCTCTGCTACAACTGGCTTTACCTCAATTATTTTCAATGGCTGTTTTCCTATTTTTTCTCTCTTTCTATTAATTTCTTCCCCACGTTGTTTTGTTTCAGAAGAAACAACTAGTGTATCAAAATCCCCCTCAACGGCCTTACTATAGGGATCACGAATCTCAATTATCTCCCAATTTTTCTTACCAGTAAGAAAATTTTCTAGATTTTTTTTCCTTTCATCGTATGACTTTTCAACTTGTGGTTTCCATTCTTTAATCATCTCATCGGAAACCAAACCGATAGTAACATCACCTTCTTCAAATGCCCTTTCTATAAGTTTTACATGACCCATATGAACATGATCGAAGGTCCCTCCTAAAACAACTTTTTTAGACATTTTACCATATTCCAGATAGTTGTAAAAAAATCAATATTAAAAGTATAGTAAGAAGCACGTAAAATATGTAAGTTTTTTTCTTTCTCTTTTTAATATATTCAGCGTATTCTTCACGGCACTTTTCTGAACAAAATTTTTCATCTAAAGGTACAGGTTTACTACATATTTGACAGTGAGTGTGAGGTTCCATATTTGTGTTAGGTATTTTATGGTTTTAATTATTTTCCCAAATCATCTATGCCCGTATGCAACTTTAAGAGGTGATTTTTCAAGGATTTTCACGAATCCATATCTCTCGAATTGAACTAAATCGTTCAATTCTACTTCTTTTATGTTTCCTTCAACTATACCTTCGTCATAACTCCCGTCAGGTCTCTCAACTTCACATGTTTCTCCTTCTGGAAGCCACTGTATTTTTAAGATATTTTTGTTTGCCACATCGGTAAC
>SL_8KL_010_SEDDRAFT_10000966_pt1 | contig 24909 bp, 28 predicted proteins | sample SodLakKL_010_SED_4_FD_11160 | JGI IMG/M metagenome (IMG submission 11160) | reverse complement strand
GTCATTCCTATGATGTACAGTGAAATTGTTGAAGTGAATCTTTATATGAGTAGCCAGGAGTTTTTAACAGGATACGGCTTGGTACAGGGACTACCCGGCCCAATGTTCAGCTTTAGCTCCTATGCCGGTGGAATGGCGGCTAGAGGAGGGAGCGTGACAACCCAGTTTCTCGGTGCGGCTGTAAGCGGCATTGGAATTTTCCTTCCGGGGCTTCTATTAATTTACTTTATTTATCCCGTCTGGGAACGGCTAAAAGCGATTCGAGGAACAAAAATAGCCCTAAAGGGTATCACTGCAGTGGCCGGAGGGCTTATTACCACCGCTGCGGTTATATTGATGCAAAGCAGTGGACTCGATATTGATAATTTCATCGTAATGATCCTAACCGTCGTCTTGCTAATGACAAAAAAAGCGCCTGCGCCGCTTATTGTTGCGATGGCCTTAATTGCAGGATTTCTCCTGTAAATGAAGTGAAAAACTACTTGGTCGTTGATAAGGCGGTTTATATTATATGTGAAATAAGTATAATAAGACCTATCCTCTGCTGATTTCCGATGCGCTTCTTCAGGATGATCACTACCTTTGCGGAATCAGTTCAAAAACAGTCTTTTTGTAAAAAAAATCTTCCCGACCTTGATACCCTGGACTTAATCAGTTGCNGGGCCATAGCCTTGGGATTTTTCTTCCTGACCCTGGTGATCGTTACCGGTGCCATCTGGGCGGAGCAGGCCTGGGGAAGATACTGGGCATGGGATCCGAAGGAGACCTGGTCATTGATTACCTGGGCTATTTACGCCGTTTATCTACATGCAAGGCTGATGCGGGGTTGGCAGGGGAAAAATGCAGCCATGTTCAGTGTGATCGGTTTTATCTGTGTACTCTTTACCTATATCGGTGTAAATACCTGGCTTCCGAGTATTCATAGCTATGCATTGTTGCTGACTTATAGTCGGTAGTAGAATCAGCTACCGCCTCCGAGGTCCTTATCCAGACAGCCGAGGAACCGTAGCAGAGGGTGAATAATTTCAAACTAAAAAAAACAAACCAAGAAACTTAAGTTTGCCTTGGCTTGCTTATTTATACTCTTTGGTAAACAACAATTAGTCATGGTAGTTCTGCCCATTTATTATTGTCGTTGGAAAAATGTTTTTCTACTTCACACCGTTGTCTAATAAGTAATCCCGGTATTTAAAATCTGAACTGGAGATATGTTTGAATACCCAAGTAATCAGCATATTCAAGATCTTCTTACCGTGGCCTACCTGATCGTTGTCAACCCTCTGGAAATCAAACTCGTTGATTTCTTCAATAAGCTTACTATGCTCGATGATATGCTCATCACTGTTAGGAAAACCATACTGCTCAAATAATGCTTCCGTGAGAATATTGGACAGTTCACCGGCGATTTTGATCAGCTCCTTATGCTGATTGTCGATACTGGCTATACCCAGCTCATATTGTTTATCCCATGTTATCATTTGTATGTCTCCTTAATCCTAAAGTCTACGGCAGCTTAAATTTTAACATGGAATGTACCTTCCATACAATAGTTTTCTAACTTTATTCTTTATACATATTTAGCGGAATAAATCTAAAACCGCTTGCTTACGGAATCACATTATTTCGGTTTACATTCCCTTTAAAATCAGTTATGATAGCTTTGTGGGCAGAGTAAGTAGTATGCGTTAAGTGTTAGAAGATGGGAAGTTGCTTCTAAACGAAGATTAATATCGCGTTGTACTGCTGCATCCGCTGTTTCACCATTAGAGATTTTGCTGAATTTCTCTTAATGTTGGAGCTTCTATGCCTAACTTTAAGAGAGAGGAGGTGCTAAAATGGATCGTACGGAAAATGTTAGTGTGAAAAAGTTTTTGAGTACCGGTAAATTGACCACAAGAACTTTGGTCATCTGCGCTTTGTTGATTTCCATGGCCGTAGTACTAGGGCAGTTTTCTTTTATGGTAGGGCCCAGTGTGCGGATCGGGTTTAGTCGGATTCCAATTATAGTATCCGGTATGCTGTTAGGACCCTTAGCTGGAGGGCTGACGGGCATTGTGCATGATTTGATCAACTTTATTATGCGACCCGCCGGCGGATTTCACCCCGGATTTACCCTAAGTGCAATGATGACTGGAATGATACCTGGGTTTGTCGTGCAGCTAAGTTTATTCTCCGGGTTTAAGAAATTTAACAAATCCGGAAAAGCATTCACGTTAACCAATGTCATTTTCAGCGTCGCCGCAGTTTACGTGATTGTAACCCTGCTAATGAACACCTACTGGCTATCCCAGTTAATCGGGGACAGTTATCTGGTACTACTACCTGTAAGGGCTTCAACCCAGCTGCTGGCTAATGTGGTAAACGCCATGGTCATTTTGTTGCTTGCAAAACCCTTGGAAGGTTTCAAAAAGCAGTATTCGTAAAAGTATATAATCCTGCCCCAAAGAGGTTCTGAATAGAACTACTTTGGGGTAGTTTTATGTTCCAGTCCAGGAGCAAGTACAGGGACTTTCCTGGCAGCAAGAATTAATTTTTTGGAATTATACAACAGAGTGAAGTAATATCAGCACAGAGGAAGAAACTTCTTACGGTGGTTTTAAAGACGAGAAGAGGGGACAACTACTCCGTCCCTTTATCCTCCTTTATCCTCCTTTATCCTCTTAATCCCCGTTTTCCTCTTTGTCCTCGAGTATTCTCTTTATTTTCCTCTGTAAAAAGGATATAATAACAGGATGTGAAAATGTGTAAAAAAAGGATGTTGGAAATTATGGGACTGCTAAATAAAATCACAGAGGTTATCGGACTCAGAATATTAAAATCAGGTTTTGCCATTATTTTTGCCACCTATCTGGCAATGTTTATCGGTTTAGAACATGCAGCCACTGCAGGAGTTTTCAGTATTTTGTCAATTTTGGATACGAAGCGAAAAACTCTGCAAGTGGGTACCAACCGATTTATCTCCGCCTTGGTGGGCCTTGGATTATCAAGTATGCTTTTTACCCTGCTGGGTTATGAAGTCTATGTTGTGGGGATTATCGTGGTGGTTTTTCTTCCTCTGGCACGAAAATTTGATTTGGAGTCGGGCTTGCAACAGGACTGTTGGTAAATCTTCATATCCCCTACAGAGAAAAAGACATCGTCGAAAAGCAACAAGCCATCGAATGGGATCTGAAAATCATGCTGGAAATCTTCGGATACAGCTTAAAAAATGCCTGTCCTTTAGACCAGGATATGGATGAGCGAATGGACTCCCTAATCAAAAATATCAAGGAAGGCCTGCGTCTTTCCTACAGCTATATTGATAATCGTTACCTCAGTACGGAACACTACTATGTGCAATATATGCTAATGCGAAAAAGTCAGTTTAAAACCCTGGAAGCCATGAAAATAAGCTTGAAGAAAAAAATAATGACTCAGGACTTTGCTGACGGATTAAGCAAAATCACGATGGACTTGTCTAAGGAGATCAATACCGACAATCCCGGCGTAGAGGCTATGAAAAAATTGGATGACATGAAAGCATATTATCGAGGACTGCCTCTTCCCAAAACAAGAAGTGCTTTTGAAGATCGAGCCCATCTATTCTTGTTCCTTCATCATTTAGAAAATTTCATACGAATCAAAATGGATTTCTATCAAGTTCATCCTTCTATAGAAACAGGCGAAGAGATATAGAAAAAGTAACCTAAGGGATATCAAATTTCATGATGCCGAACATGAACTTCATGCAATTATTTTTTGTTCATAAGAGAATCCTAACAAAGATTTTAAACCATTAAAAGAAAAGAGGAATGAAATGAATCCTATCATCGAAACTTTGTCAGATTATGTTTTTTGGTACCCTTTCGTCATGTCTTTAGTATGGATCGCAGGGTCTATCATATTCTCAAAAAGGCGAGATAACGACCCGTTTCCGGAATTCGAGAGTATTAATTGGCCGATGATCAGCATCTTAATCCCCTGTTACAATGAGGAGGAAACTATTGAAGAGACCATTGAAAACATAAACAAACTGGTTTATCCTCTAAAGGAAATTATTGTGATTAACGATGGAAGCTCTGATCTAACCGGTGATATTCTTCATAGGCTGTCAGTGAAGTATGAGGATTTGAGAATTATTGACTGCAAACAAAACCGTGGGAAAGCCACAGCATTAAAACTTGCAACATTTGCTTCAAAAGCGGAGTATCTGATCTGTATTGATTCCGATGCGATTCTTGATCCCTATGCGGCACAACATTTAATTTATCATTTCTTACATAAAGGAGAGCGATTGGGTGCCGTGACCGGGAACCCCCGAATAAGAAATCGTGATACGTTACTTTCAAAGCTGCAAATCGTGGAGTATGCCTCAATTATCGGAGCCATTAAACGATCTCAGAGAATCTGGGGTAAAATCATGACAGTATCCGGTGTGGTAGTGGCTTTTCGAAAAAAAGCATTGGTAGATGTTGGATTGTGGGATCATGATATGATTACGGAAGATATTTCGGTTTCTTGGAAACTACAGCAGAAGTTCTGGGATATCCGCTATGCTCCAAGGGCCTTATGCTGGATGTTGGTCCCAGAAACCATCAAGGGAATATGGAACCAGAGAATTCGCTGGGCCCAGGGAGGGCAGGAGGTGATTCTTCGCCACTGGAAGATCATCTTGGATATTCGGCATCGTCGACTTTGGCCCATTTATTATGAACAGTGGGCAAGCATTTTATGGGATATTTCCTGGATAGCTGTCACGGCCTATGTAGTAATTACTGCCAATCATATTGTGGATCTATTAATCTGGATAACCTTCGCATCCTTTGTACTGGTATTTTTATGTCTGATCCAATTATTTATCGCATTAAAAATTGATAGTAAATATGATTACGTACTTCCTTTTTATCTTTGGGGTGCCTGGTATCCGGTGGTCTATTGGGTGCTCAATGCAGTGATCGTTATATTCGCAATGCCTAAAGCTATTAAAAGCAGAATGAAGGGAGGGTATGCCACGTGGACAAGTCCAGACAGAGGAAACAAATGAAGAGATCCAATGAACAGTATATTGTCAAATCAAAACGGGTTTGGTGGAGAGAAGTGATTGTGGTGTTCTTTACCTTTCTCGTATGGATCTACTGTCTTATGGTCATAATATTTTTTATGGAACCGTTACTTCCTTTTGAAACCGAGTACTCTTCAATATTCAGATCAGCATTTCGAATGACCCGATTGGATATACGGTTTTTTTTGCTCTTGGCTGTAGGCGTCTACGTAATGATTTATCTCAGCCTCTATCTCTGGAGCTATTACAATAAGAGGCGGTTCGGGAGTCTTACTCGCAGAAAGAACCCGGGCATGACTACAAAAGAGGATCTTTTGGAACTGGATATGATCGATGAGGAGATGTATCAGCAGTTACAAAATAGTAAGAGTATTGTTCTTCAGACCAACCCGGTTCGTTTGAAAGAAAAGAATCTGCTGCAACATAAAAAAGAGATAAAGAACGTTGTAAAGGATAGCATATAGGAAAGATTAAGAAAGTATTCGCAACCTAACGCCAAGCAAATTTTATAATTTTATTTTTGGATATTATTTCTTTGTTTAAATAAAAGCTTGACAAAGGCAAGAAAACATATTAACATATGCACATAATTACATACGAAAGGAGAAAAAAATGAAGTTATTGCAGGGATTTTTAAAGCTGATCTCAGAAGAAACTCGCTTGAGAGTCATGATGTTATTAAATGAAGAGGCTCTATGTGTCTGCGAATTGGAAGCCATTTTGGAAGTTCCGCAACCCCGAGTATCCAAAATTTTATCGAAATATCGGGATTTAGGCCTTGTCATTGACGAAAGAAAAGGAAAGTTTATTTATTATAAACTGGATTTGAAGGATCCGTTGCATCAATCTATCCTTTCCTCAATTAAGGAAAGAAGAGAAACCATTGAACAATTATCAAAGGATTATCAGCGTATGTTAACAAAAGAGGGGATATTAAACGCCTGTCAAGGGTTTCCTTCAGACTTAGGCTAAAAATCATATTGAAAATCAGAATAAATATTAGACAAGGAGGATATTATGGAATTATTATTAGAAACTATCTACTCGGGATTTGAAGCTGTGGGTGACTATGTAACCCTTCGACGGTTAATGTCTTTAACCATTGCCTTTTTACTATCCGGCGCCATTGCCCAGTTCATGTCTCAAGGGGCGGTTCTGAAATACTTTGGTCCGAAAGCAGATAAAAGAGTGGCTTACGTTATTGCATCGGTATCGGGAGCGATTTTAACGGTATGTTCCTGTTCGGTTCTCCCCATGTTTGCCAGTATACGACAGAAAGGGGCCGGGATTGGTCCTGCTATTACCTTCCTGTTTTCCGGACCCGCCATTAATGTGTTGGCCATAAGCATGACCTTTACGGCATTGGGGTACGATATTGGATTGGTTAGAGTGATCGGAGCCATTATTATTTCTCTGGTTATAGGACTGATTATGTACGTGATCTATAACAAAAGCGAAGTGGTGGATGAAAGCGAGGAAATGTTCAGTGTAGAGGATGACAGCGATCGGACAATGATTCAGAACATGCTGTTTTTTACTAACCTGCTGGCCATACTAATTTCCGGAGTGCGAAATCCCATACCTACATTGATTCTGGTGGCGGTGCTGATCCTTCAACTGAAAAAGAACTTTACCTTAGAAGAAGTGAAGGATTGGGGATCGGAAACCGCCGATTTGGCAAAAAAAATCGTTCCTTTATTCTTAGTTGGAATTTTTGCTGCAGGGGTTATTCAGGCTCTGCTTCCTCATGAGGTTGTAGCACAGTTTGTGGGTGAGAACACTTACGCTGCTAACCTACTATCCTCTGTATTTGCAGCATTCATGTACTTTTCGACCCTTACGGAAATACCTATTGTTGAGGCTTTTATGGAAATGGATATGGCCAAGGGTCCTGCAACCGCACTTTTATTAGCCGGGCCATCCTTAAGCCTGCCGAATATGATTGTCATTTCCAAAGTACTGGGCAAGAAAAAAACCTTCACATATATTGTTTTGGTAATGTTTATATCCGCCGCTGTAGGATTAATGGCAGGGAACTTCTTCTATTAGTAAAAAAACGACTAAGAGGACACAAAGAAACAAAGAGACAAAGAAACAGAGAAACAGAAAAAAGACAGGGACCTGTTAGGTTTATAACGGGTCCCTGTCTTTTTGTAATCTTATGTCAGAAATTCCACATATTTTGTTATGGTATACAGATTCAGAAGATAAAAATCTCTCACACATTTTTTGTGTTTAGTAATAAGAGGTTTATAATCTCAGCTTAAAGTCAAATTATTTATCAGACAGTGACTAAAAAAAGATTTAGAAGGATCCGTCGGTAATGTTCATAGCTTTCAAGAGGATGTATCTAAGTTCAAAAGAGTACCCCGGGCTTTGATTTCCTACAAATAAATGACTAATCCTGCTAGAATATATTATAGGTGTAAAAAAGCAATAAAAGGAGGATCAATTTCCGAGTTTTGCTTACCGAGTCAGGGCTAAATTTGCTCGATTACTGCGAAAAGATCGCTGACCACAGCGCTAGCCGTCGGTCTAGAGCCTGCGCCGGCGCCCTGAAAAAGGAGTTCCCCGGCGTTGTCACAGTGAAGATAAACGGCATTCATGGCACCATCCACATGAGCTAGTGGATGATGAAGGTCAATTTCTTCGGGAGAGACCGAGGCGATGATTTTTCCTTCGGCTTTTTTCGTGCGGGCCAGGAACTTAATTACTTTCCCTCTTTTTTTTGCGTCCTCAATCTGCTGCGGAGTTATTTCGGTAATACCCTTGCAATCGATGGTATCGAGGTCCGGCCATTCGCCAAAAGCCAAGCGGGAGAGAATGGCGATTTTATACAGGGCATCATCGCCCTTTACGTCGGATCCCGGATCCTCTTCCGCAAAGCCCAACTCTTGGGCATTCATTAAAGCCTCGGCATAGGGGCTTCTTTCATGGGTCATTTTACTAAGAATATAGTTGGTGGTTCCATTGATGATTCCGGAAATTTCAGTGATTTCATTGGCTACAAGAGAGTCGTTGATCGTCCTTATAATGGGTATGGTACCTGCAACCGCCGCTTCATACAAAAAATTCACCCGGTTTTTTGTCGCAACATTTTCCAATAGTTCGCCGGATTTTGCAATAGCAAGCTTATTGGCAGTAACTACGTGTTTTTTTCTCTCCATGGCCTGTAGCATATAGTTTGTTGCCGGCTCCTCACCGCCCATGACTTCCACAACCACCTTGATGTTCTCGTCATTCATAATTTCCTGAAAATCCGTTGTAAGTAACACGGGGCTTATAGCTCTATATTTCTCGGGATGTGAAATGAGAATTTTTGAAATTTCCAAGGACACCTTCCGCCCATTTTTAATATAGATTCTCTCTTGTATGAGGTCCTGTTTTTCTTCAAGGATAGCCTTTACGCCTCCTCCTACAGTACCAAGTCCCAGTAAAGCAATTTTAATCTTCTCCATTTTACTCATCTCCCTTTATAATAGTTCCGGGTTCTTCCGGACTGTTGGTGTTTTTAATATGAATGCTGATATTACAACTTTCAACCGGAGGAATTGCATCGGGATGATAGACCTGAGCCCCTTGCCGAGTCACCCGCAAAAGCTCTTTGTAGGTAAGTCGGGGGATAGTCCGTGCCGATTTTTCAATCCGGGGATCGGCGGTCATGACCCCGGACACATCGGTCCAGTTTTCATAAAGAGCGGCGCCCACACATTTAGCGATCAGGGCTCCGGTAATATCCGAACCTCCACGGGCAAATGTTTTGATTGATCCCCGAGGATCAGATCCGTAAAATCCCGGAACGATGACCTTTTTTTCCTTCAGAATATGTTTTCCGATGGCCTCATGGGTTTTTTTCTCATCGAGGGATCCATCATCATTGAAAAAAATGACATCTTTTGCATCCACCAGAGTATAACCAAGAGATTTGGACATAATCAAAGCATTTAAGTATTCCCCGCGGCTTAGAATGAAATCCCCTGATAAATTCAGATGGCAATGAATTTCCTCAAAACGATTTTGAATTTCACTTAGGAGTCCTTCATGAACTTCTCCGGATTGTTTCAGACGGTGAATTTCCCCGAGAAGGTCCGTGACTTTTTTATCCCCTTCAAAACGCTTCCCCGGTGCAGAAACTACAATACAGCTTCGGCTTTTTTTCAAGGAGACGATGGATTGTACTTTTTGAAATTGACTTCCCTTTGCAAGAGAAGTTCCTCCAAACTTTGCAACCACGGGACTGAACATAGGATCACTTCCTTTCGATTTTTTGATAACTACAATATATAGGACAATTTCAATACAAGGTTTTAATTAATCTGATAAAATACATACAAAAAACGAAAAAAGATGCTGTAGACTCACAGCATCTTTTAAAATCATTTAAAGGTAAGGGAGATCGATGGAAGATAAGTGCATTCTCCAAAAGAAGAGGGGTAAGGAATGGGATGTAAGGATCCCTTAGATTTCCTTTTTCCAATCGATACAGACTTAATAAAATTCTTTAAATTAAAGATTTCACTATGAGCGATTCTTGATCGCCCACAAGAAACCCTGTTTCTTTGCAATCAAGATCATTGAAATTGTTTGAAGTTTGTGGTCATGGTCCCCGTCATAGACATGGTTTCCATTGTGGGCATCGTCGTCATAGTGGTTGTGGTAGTATAAACGCTGATCATGATTTTGGGCTCCCTTCAAATTGAATTTTTCTGATCCATAATTATATATTGTTACTGATTATAAACAGATTCTTCGGAATTGTCAATTATTATTTTGTGAATTTTGAAGATTTTTTCTACATAACGATCAATGGTCTCCCAGTGCTAATGTTTTTGAAAAGTTATAATATTTAATTATGAATTTTTAGGATATGTTTTTTCAAATGTTATATATTGTTTATTTTAGTACTAGACCTTGATAACTCATTGATATTTTCTATTTTGTAGGGAGTTTCCTGGTAGACACAGTAATTGAGCCAATTTCCAAACAACAGGTTACCATGAGCCTTCCAGGTAACCTTAATTCCTTTATTTGGAGTATCTTCCACGTAATAATTTTGAGGAAAAGGAGGTTCCGATTCTTTTAAGCAATCCCGTTGATACTCTTTATCCAAGGTATCGACATCGTATTCTCCGTGACCGAAAACGAAAACCTTTCGGTGATCCTTTGTTGCGGCCAGATGCACACCGACTTCTTTTGATTTTGCCAAAATCTTTATGTCCTCGATCCTTTGGATGTCTTCCTCTTTGCAGTAGGTGTAGCGGGAGTGGGGTGCATCGAAATACTGGTCAAAACCCCTTGTCAAAACGCTGTCCATTAACAACCGATTTTGAAAAATTCCCGTGAGTTTGCGCTTTAAAGGATACTTCGGTAGGTTATGATAATGATAAAGGGCGGCCTGGGCTCCCCAGCAGATAAACATGGTGGAGTACACATGGTCCTCGGCAAAATCGAAAATTTCCTTAATCTCATCCCAGTAGTCCACTTCCTTGAAATCCATTCGCTCAACCGGGGCGCCGGTAACGATCATGGCGTCATAGAAATTGGTTTTTACGGTACCAAAAGTGGTATAAAACTTTTGCAGATGATCACTCCCAGTATTTTTACTCCGATAGGAAGCGGTTCTTACCAGGTCTACTTCCACTTGAAGGGGCGTGTTGGAAAGCATTCGTAGAAGTTGGATCTCAGTTTCGATCTTTGTAGGCATCAAATTGACGATGGCCACTTTCAAAGGACGAATATCCTGGGTTATTGCCCTTTCCGGGTTCATCACGAAGATGTGCTCCCGGGTTAGGACTTTGGCGGCGGGAAGGCTTTCAGGAATGATTACCGGCATAGGATCACCGCCGGTCCCTGTTATTACTCTTCGTACTTCCCGGAGGTCCTTGCAAGGCCCGAGTCAGATCATCGATAATATCGTCTACCTTCTCGATTCCCACGGAAAGACGAATCATCTCCGGTGAAATTCCCGCCCTTACCTGTTGCTCTTCGGTGAGTTGTCGGTGGGTCATACTGGCGGGGTGAAGGACGTGGGTTCGCAGGTCTCCCACGTGGACTACAAGGGTCGCAAGATTTAGAGAGTTGATAAAGGTTTTCCCTTCTTCGGCTCCGCCCTTAACTCCAAAGGAAATAATTCCGCTGCCCCCCTTGATAAGGTACTTTTTCGCCAAATCGAAAGATGGGCTGCCTTCAAGGAGAGGGTATTTCACCCAGCTAATCTTGGGGTGTTTCGACAAATACTTTGCAACATTCAATGCATTTTCACTATGCCGATCCATCCTAAGAGCCAGGGTTTCTATTCCAAGATTCGTCAGAAAAGCATTAAAAGGACTCATGGTGTTTCCCATATCTCTAAGGAAGGTCACTCGGGCTTTGGTAATATAGGCCGCTTCTTGAAATTTTCCGGTATAACTGAGCCCGTGATAGCTGGGGTCCGGCTCAGTGAGGTGAGGAAACTTACCGCTTTTTTCCCAATCGAAATTTCCGCTGTCCACGATCATTCCCCCTACACTGGTGGCGTGTCCGTCCAGGTATTTGGTTGTGGAATGGGTCACGATATCGGCGCCGAAATCCATGGGGCGACAAAGATAAGGGGTTGCAAAGGTATTGTCCACCACTAAGGGTATACGGTTTTCATGAGCCACTCGGGCTACCCTTTCGATATCCAGTACATCCACCCCGGGATTTCCGATGGTCTCTCCGAAGATTAACTGCGTGTTCTCTTTGATTTCCCTTTGGATCTCTTCCGCAGATGCAGCGTGGTTTACAAAACTCACTTCGATGCCCATCTTTTTCAAGGTGGAGGTAAACAGCGTAAAGGTGCCTCCGTATAGATTGGACAAGGCAAGAACATGTTCCCCGACGTTGCAGATGGTAAGGACCGCAAGAAGGGTTGCAGATTGTCCCGAGGAAGTGGCAAGGGATGCAAGACCGCCTTCCAGAATCGTAATTTTTTCTTCAAGCCCTGCCACGGTGGGATTGCTGATTCTTGAATACATATGGCCCGCGGCTTCCAAATCGAATAATTTTGCCACTTCGTCGGCTTCATCGTACTTATAAGTTGTGGACTGTACGATAGGGAGAATTCTCGCTTCTCCGTTTTTCGGTTGGTATCCTGCTTGTACGCACAGGGTTTCCGGTGCATGTTGTTTTCGTTTTTGATTCATTGTCAATTCCCTCTTTCCATAGTGTATTTTGTATGGCCACGAGTACGGGAATTAAAATAACCACACTCGAATAAGTGTGGTTATAGGATACATCTACAACACGCCACTTATCTTTCAGACATATCGTCTGCTGGAATTAGCACCTTGGAATTTCTTCCTGGTTGCCGGGTTTCATAGGGCCAGTCCCTCCACCGCTCTTGATAAGATGTAGCTTGAAATATGAAATTGTTTTAAATATGATTTTAACTATCATACAACAGAAGATAAATAAAAGCAAATTTTTTTGAATATTTATTTTACTTAGCAGTAATAAGACCTGTCCGTTCTTTATAACATTAACGCATAGACAATATGTATTTAGAAGTATAGTGGAAAGTTGATTAAAAGTCATTTGAGTTCATAATTTTGGAGATTAGTTTTATTAATATATATATAAATAAAGCTTATTATAAGAAAAATACATCTTAATTTTTAATTGAAAAGGGTATAAATATTGTTGCAGAGGAAACAATCTATAAAAGTAGAAACGTGAAAAACTAAGGAAAAACTTAATGATCGTTAAAACGATTATGTTTTAGAGAGCTAGAGCAACCAGGATTATGGTGGTTTGAGAGTATTCGTGAAGGATATCTTAATTATTTTAGTAATAGGTTTTTCAAAGCAGAAAGATGTATTTGATAGAATAGCGGTTACGTTCTCAGCAATCATTAAAGATGAAAGGAGAAATAATATGAAAATTCTTGGTGTAGTAGGGAGTCCTAGAAAAAAAGGGAATACTTCTGTTTTGATGAAAGAGACTTTGAAACCATTGGAAACGGAAGGTATTGAAACCGAGGTATTATTTTTGAGTGATTATCATATTAAAGATTGCAATGGATGCGAAGGCTGTAAAGATACATATAAATGCATAATAGATGATGATATGCAAAAGTTGTATCCGGCTATAATAGAATCAGATGCTCTCATTCTAGGTTCACCCACGTACTTTTATAACATAACTGGAGATATGAAAGCCTTTATCGACAGACTCTACTGTTTTGAAATATTTGCTGATAATGATCGTTCGATTTGGATAAGCTATAACGAAGCTCTGGGAGGAAAATATGCAACTGTAATTGCTGTTAGTGAACAAGAAAAAGCAGAAGATATGGGGTTTGCCTCCGAAGCAATGGAAAAACCTTTAGAAGCTTTAGGTTATAGAGTAATCAGTACAGTTAAGGTTCTTCATGTTTTTGGAGCTGGAGAAGCCTTGAAAAATGAAAATGCAATGAAAGAAGCGAAACAAGCCGGCGAAAAACTTTTAAAAAGTTTGCAGTTAAAAGAAAAAGTAAAAAAACAATTAAGTTAGTTGGGATCATGCAATTAATATATATAATTTTTACATTGGTTTAAAGGTGCCGGAAACAAACAGCAAGGGAAAGTGGGAGCACTCTTTCCAATGTTGGGCATAAAGCTCTCGCTGAGCATGATAACAAACCGGCCCGGAATCTTTATTTTAAAATGGGATTTCAAATCACTGAAAAAGTTGAAAACTATTGGACAGACCCTCAAGGAAACCATAGGGATGTAGTTTTCCTCGAACATCGAAGAGGACCTACTAGTATGGTGGAGTTATTAAACAAACGATGCAGCCTTCGGGATTTTGATAAGGAGCCGGTGGCAAAGGAGATCATTGAAGATATTTTAGAAGCTGGACGGTTAGCACCTTCTGGCGGGAATGAACAGCCGTGGAAATTTGCCTTTGACTTAGATTTGAAATCAAAGAATCTTTGATGATCACTTGTAATAAAAATAGATAATAAAATGATGGCTTAGGTGGTTGGATCAGATATTATAAAGGAGGCAAAAGATGGATTTATTACTAGAAGTTTTAATGATGTTTGCGATTGTCTATATTGCGGCTTGGTTAGCAGTCAGACCCTTGTTGATAAATTTGAAATAGCAAAAAGAGCCGTCTGTGCAAGAAAAGATTTTCGCATTGGAGAAACTAGAAGATCTTGAGATTTTAGAACATGATGAGGTTCAAAAAATCAAAAACCGATATTTAAATGATGGGGAAGGCGACGAAAACACAGAAACCTACACGCAATATCTTGATTACTTATATGATTTATAAGAGAGTGGTTATTTAACGAGAGAGAATTATATGATTAAAATTTCAAAACTTAAAAAACAATTTAGTATTGATTAATGAACAAATTGCTTTAAAACTGCCTCTGAGCATCGGAATTTATCGATCGATCGGGCGGTTGTTTTTTCTCGAGAAAGCAATAGTTTCAGAGGTGTGCAGTTATAAGATGTTCAAAGCGGGGTATGAAACAAAAAAATAAGCGTTTAAACATCTTTCTATTCAGGTGAAATTACAATTTGTTATTGAAGGACGGTAAAACAGGGGAATTATTGAGGAGGGAGTTGATATGGCTGAGGAAACAATAATGACAAATCCATCGAAAATGGCTTAGATAGGGCTGCTACAGTACTGGGGATGACTGTTCCTGAGGTTAAAAACAGGGCGACAATTAACGGAGGTTTAGAAATCGGAAGGTATCCCGGAACGGCAACAGTAACATTTCTAACACCTGTAAATACACTTAAAAAGACCGGACTTTGGACAATGGCAAGAGAACAATACGGTACAGAATAATAATATCTAAATAGCTGATAAAACCTCTTGGACTTATGTAAATTATAGTTATATGTAGCAAGGTTCAAGCGCTGTTTAAAAAGTAAATATTTGGTTGTGAATTTGAATAATAGGCTCAAAGGAGGTGCTAAATGATAGAGAAGAGATATACTCCAAAAGAGGTGTATATGGTAAAAATCGACCGTGGGGAAGATCTTTTAAAAACAGTTACCGCTTTCGTAGAAGAAAAAAACATCACTTCGGGATACGTTAATATCATGGGACTTTCCCAAAATGCGAAATTCGCCTATTATAATATTGAAACGAAAATATACGAGGAACTTGCAAGGGATGATCGATATTTTGAAATCGTTCAATGCACAGGCAACGTATCGATAAAAGACGGGAAACCTTTTCCCCATCTGCATATCGCTTTTGGTGATCGCAATGGAAAGATCTTCGGAGGTCACCTCCTAGTAGGAACCATTGTAGAAATTGGAGAAGTGGTTATCCAAACCTTCGATGGAGAGCCAATGATAAGAGAGTTTGATGACTGGTATAAGTTGACTCCTTGGAAGAAGTAAATGTAAAACAATTCAGAGTAATATTATATAACAATAATCTAAAGAAGAAAAACTATGAAACCCGAAGGTGTTTGACGTATCCAACCGGAAAACTTGTTCCATCTGATTGAAAAAACAACACCTCTTCAAAATTTCGACATTCGAAATGATAAGGCCTATGGAGAAAGCGACAAAAAAATCCCCGGAGCCCCCGCGCTACTTTTGGTACTCCGGACGAGGTAATAGAGAAGCTTAACAAAGAGATCGAAGGTACCATTTAGTGCACCTGACCGGAGGAAGGATCCAGCAGCGGTGCGGCTGTCAAGTTACAACAAGATTAATAAAAGTAAGTTGTCGCCTTAGGACTGCCTTCAACTCCTCGGAGGTTTTTTTGAAAAGGAATTTGTGAAAATTAAAGGATTTATGGGTCTGCTTATCGAATAATATAATAAACCGAAGAAAATGCGGACTTTTGTGCAGAATTATTTTAAATGAGAATAACAGAAATGGGGAATGACAAAATGAAATATTGCAATGTATGTAAAAAGCACGTAGATCCGGTAAAAGCGGACTGGAACTGGAAATGGTTTATATTATTAACCTTAACGGTTGTGGGATGGATACCTTATGTGATTTATCATGTTTATTTTAAGAAAAAAAACCGGTGTTCGATTTGTCAGTCGGATCAATTTTCTAAGTTCAGCCCGGAAGAACGGGAACAGAATAGAAAGCGAAGAGAGTTGAGGAAAGCGAAACGGACAGAGCAAATGAGTGCAGGCAAAGAGGATTTTATAGAGGGTTCCATGGGAACTTATGATGATGAAACGGAAGAATTACTAAAAAAAGCTGACATAGCTTTTGAAGAAGGTAATGGGAACAAGGCTATAAAACTGATTGATAAAGCACTGGATGTTTATGAGGAGGACGAGGATGTAACCGTGGCTTTTCCCCTGTATAAGAAGAAGGCCTACTATCTATACCAAAGCGGACGCAATGACGAAGCATGGGAGTTATACAATACAATGTATAGTAAGTGTGATGAGAAGCGAATACTTCTAGCGCAACTTTTTGATGAAAAAAGAAAAATGTTGGAGTTTGAAATGAAATATTTAGGAGCTATCCGAGAGGCGGTTATGGCAAAAATATATTATGATTGGACTTATCTGGATAAGGGCCGGGAAGACGAAGTCGATTATGAATGGACCGAGGATGAGACTTTTGAGGAATTAGCAAAAAAAGCGGAGAAAGAGCATCGTTGGGAAGAAGCACGAGAGGTATTAGTGGAAGCCTATGATGATCTGGAAAATCTTGATTTTCCCGTAGTAAACAAAAAGGTCCATACATTATTAAGAAAATAGTAAAAACGGATGGCTGATCATATGAATTAGTCTGGGGGTTACTTATTTTACTTTCGTTGAGTGGATGTAAATATATGTTAAAGTTCATTGAATCGTCTTGTTGTATAATCTCTTTTGGATTATAATGGGCATAAAGCAGTTCCCATTGCACAACTCTTGGGATATGCAGAGAAAAGACGTTAACAGGAGGAGATTCCAATGAGTGAGAAAAATACAAGTTCTGGAGATATAAACAAGTTTTCTTATGCAAAGATTTGGTGGATTGGTTTCGGTTTTTTAGGCGTTCAATTGGCATTTACGAGCTATAATGCATTCCTGCCCCTAATGTACCGGGAGTTTTTTGCATCCCGGGCAGCAGTGGGACTTTTAATGGGGACGGACAATCTGATCGGTTTACTTTTGATTCCCATCATCGGAGCCTGGTCGGATCAAGTGGACTCTCCCTTGGGACGAAGGCTCCCCTTCATTCTCGTTGCTTTACCCATCGCAGCCCTCACTCACTTTGCCATTCCCTTGGTTTCATCGGTGCTGGTTCTTTTGATAATTACGGAAATAGTTTTCACAGCCGCCATGCATTCCTACCGTGGACCGATTATTTCTTTGATGCCGGATCATACGCCGCCGGAGAAACGATCTGCAGCAAATGGAATTATCAATCTGATGGGTGGCATTGGCACCTTGATTAGCTTCGGTGTGTTAGCACTGCTTTATGACATTGATCCCCGGCTGACTTTTGGCATCGGGGCTATCGTTCTTTTATTGAGCCTTTTTGTTGTATGGTGGAAGGTCGATCGGAAGCCTCCCTATGTGGACAACTCGCCCAGGTCATCGACGAACCCCATTAAAGATGCAGTGGACGGTATTCGAGGGTTGCTAAAACCCGGCTATACCGGACAGTTTCTGATCCTTTTGGCGATGCTGACGTATTTTATCGGCTATGCGGGGCTTAATGCCATGTTTCCCATTTATGGGGTTGAAACCCTGGGACTTTCAGAGGGAAGGGCGAACTTTATTCTTACCTCCTTTGCAGGTTCTTTTTTAGTATTTGCCATATTTGCAGGATTTATAGGGACCAAAATCGGAAAAATCCCCACAATGCTTTGGGGACTGATCATGGTGCCGGTCTTATTCCTTGTAGCTATTCCCGTGAGATCGCCTTTGATAATCGCCGGAATTTTTGTTCTGGGGGGGTTAGGATGGGCCTTGGTCAATGTGCAGGCTATGCCCTTGATAGCAGATTTTGGCGGTAGAGATCGGGTGGGTTTTTATATCGGTCTTTATTATGTATTTACCATGATCGGCCAGATGGTGGGTCCTTTTATGCTGGGACTGGCCATGGATCTCGTCGGCAATCAAGGTATGTTCATCGGAGGCGCGGCATTTTACTTTCTGGCATTTATAATGCTTAGAATCGGTCAGAGGAAGCTCAGCGCCGACCCTGTGGAAATCGCTCGGCAAACCCGAACAGATCCTTAAATCGAATAAAGTCTAGGAAAATCCGGATCCTATTAAGTGGTTGGACTAGCAAAATAAGGATAAAACTTAAAACAAATTTCCAAAAAATAGAGGATTTATGGATAGGACTCTAGAATCATTATAAAAGGGTTGGATTTAAATATTTAAGATCAGCGTTAAGCGACATTGTTCAACACATTATAAAGTCCTAAGCAAAACGGGGTAAAAAAATATTAATAACTATGATAGTTATGGGAAGGAGTAAAAGAAAATGATACAGTTTTTTGATTCCATCGGGCTCGGCACGATTTATTTTTTTGTTGCCTCTACAGCCACCATATTTTTAGTATTACAATTTTTATTATCGCTGATCGGAATTGGGGATTTTGGATTTGAAGGAGATATCGACGGGGAAACGGGTCTTGAAACAGATTCAGGGGATGTTTCCGGTTTTTTCAGTCTTCGGGGAATCCTTTCTTTTTTAAGTGTGTTTGGCTGGACAGGACTGGTAACTCTGCAAATGGATATACATTATTTTGTCGGTATAGTTATTTCTATTGTTGCCGGGGCGGTTATGATGTTTTTGGTAGGGATTTTGTTTATCGGAATTCATAAGTTGTCCGTAGACAATACGGCAAAAACGAAAAATTCCTTAGATAAAAACGGCACCGTTTATTTACCGATACCGAAAAATATGAGCGGTCAGGGAAAAATCACCATAAGATTCGATGGGGCTGAAAGAGAACTACGGGCCATTACTGAAGAATCCGAGGATATTCAGAGAGGCGTAATGGTAAAAGTTGTAGAGATAATTGACAGCGGTTTAGTTAAAGTAAAAAAAACATAATAACAGGAGGCAGTTAAACATGTTTACACAAACGCTAATTTTGGCAATTGTAGTAGTATTTATTTTGTTTTCAACCGTAACAATACTGATCAGCAGGTATAAGAAAAGCAAACCCAACCAGGTTTTGGTGGTATACGGTAAGGTGGGGGCCGGAGCAAGTTCTGAAAAACGAACCATGAAATGTATTCATGGGGGCGCAGCCTTTATTTTACCAGTAATTCAAGCCTATGATTATTTAGATTTAACACCCATTCAAATTGATATTAACTTAAAAAATGCCTTATCGAAACAGAATATCCGGGTAGATGCTCCCGCAGTATTTACCGTGGGTATTTCCACGGAAAACGGGATTATGCAAAATGCAGCAGAAAGACTGTTAGGTCTAGGTAAAGACGGGATAGAGGATTTGGCGAAGGACATCATTTTCGGACAACTTCGGCTGGTCCTGGCAACGATGAATATTGAGGAGATCAATACGGATCGAGATAGATTTTTACATGAAGTGCAGGAAAACGTAGAAGCGGAGCTGCAAAAAATCGGACTTCGACTGATCAATGTAAATGTTACGGATATTAATGATGAATCCGGATACATTGAGTCTCTTGGTAAGGAAGCTTCTTCAAAGGCCATAAACGATGCAAAGAAAACCGTGGCGGAAAGAGACCGAGACGGTTCCATCGGGGAAGCCAATGCAAGAAAAGACCAACGAATCAGTGTAGCGGAAGCAGATGCTACGGCAATTGAAGGAGAAAATAAATCCCAAACCATAATTGCGAATTCCGAAGCCTTTAAACGGGAAGAAATCGCAAAGGCTGAAAGAAAAGCCTCGGCAGCGGAAAAGGTTCAGGCGGCAAGAGCCCTGGAAGAATCCTATGAAGCGGAGCAAACCGCGGAGTTGAAACGTGCCAGCAGAGAAGAAGCAACAAAAAGAGCAGATATTCTGGTGCCGGCTGAAATTGAAAAACAAAAAATGGAAGTGGATGCGGAAGCCAAGGCGGAAGAAACGAGAAGAGTTGCCCAAGGTGAGGCCGATGCGATTTACTCCAAACTGCAAGCGGAAGCCAGGGGTAATAAAGAAATCCTTGAGGCACAGGCCGAAGGGTTTAAGAAAATTATTGAATCCGCCGGGGGAGATCCTGATAAAGCAATCAGCTTAATGATAGCAGAAAAATTACCGGAGCTTGTTAAAATGCAAACCGAAGCCATTCAAAACTTAAAGATTGATAAAGTTACAGTATGGGATAGCGGTAAAGGTGCGAATGGAAAGAACAGCACCTCAAACTTTCTTTCCGGTATGACCGGTGTTATTCCTCCAATGAGCGAATTATTTAATAATGCGGGGATGGAAATACCGGCATTTTTAGGAAGTAAGACTTCCGATAAAAAAAATGAGCATGTTGAAAATGAGGAGAAAACCGAAGCGAATTAACAAAAAGGAGAGGCAGGTTTTTGTGCCGTGGTGAATATCCATGAATCAAATTCCTCCTTTCTTACATATTCAATCATAGGTACAGGGACTTGTCTGAAACCGGACAAGTCCCTGTACTGATTCCAGCCATACAATTGGCGCAGCAGCAGGTTTATGCCCCGTTCTCCGTCTTAAGCCGGAGAATTAATTAGTCTCAGGGTCGAGAAGAAAAGGGCCCCTGGAGGGTTATTTAGTAGGGAAATTATCTTTATAATATAGATAGCCCCTCCTGTTAACGCAGGAGGATTAAAAGAATCTTTAGGATAAAATTAGGCATTGTCCAGGATAAAGGTTAGTGAAACAGAAAGTCAGGGAGGGATTATGGAAAATAATAAGGGTCAGCTAAACAATATAGAACAGAATTATGAAAAACAAACGTATAAAAGACGTATGACCGGATACTTGATTTTTGCAATCATTCTTACGTTTCTTGTGGTATTAATCAAGGATTTGCGCATCGATCAGTATATGGAGCGGTTGATTACGTCTTTATTGGGTGAGGGAGACGTTGCAGTTACACAAGCAGCCGTAATGTTTGCCCATACGGAAGTGATCATCGCTTTATCAATTGGAATCATTGCAGCGCTTATAATCAGCGGTTTAAGTAATTGGGCATTTTTGTATTTCCGCTTGATGTTTTTTGGCAGTTTTATAGCCTATCTTTTAAAAGAGGTGATTTCCAGACCGCGGCCGACGGAGTTGATATCAGCTAATTTATGGCAATTAGGGACGGAAAGTATTTCCCAAAGTTTTCCCAGCGGCCATGTGATGAAGATTACCTTCCTGATAGCTTTTTTTGTGATTCTGTATATGGTAAAGAGGAAAGAAAAACTTCCCACGGGAATCTTGGGAATCGGCGGGATTCTGGTCGTTTTAGTGGGTCTTGGTCAAGTTCTAAACGGACGTCATTTCTTTACCGATGTAGTGGGAGGATACTTCTGGGCCTTAGCCTGGACCTACGGAAATCTTTATGTGGAAAGCCTAAGAAAAGAGAAAGGCATCTTTGGCGAAAACACCATAACGAGAAGGTCTGCCTTCGTGTTTCAACGGAAATTCAGTTTAAAAGGAAATAGTGGACGCGGGTTATAAGAATCAGGTTAATTAATAACGTAATAAGAGTTTTGGGTGAAAAAGCAACAAATGAGAAAATGGCAGGAGAGGGACTAATGAAGAAAAATATACTGAAAATAATAATAAAAAATGGTGTGGTTTTGACGGGGACTTGCGGGCTTGCAGTAATATTCTTATACATACTCGGCCATTTTATCAGTCTGCACCCCGATGCCTATCGGGATCTCATTCGAAGTATTCTGATGGGTTACGGAATCTATATAACAGGATACGGCCTATATAGAGTCGTGTTTACGAAGTTCATAACTTCGAAAAGAAACAGTTCGAAAACCTTTACCGAAGCAGATGCCGCGGCAACCGACCTAAGCAACAAAGAGGTATCTAAAACAAAAAACTTACAAAGATCGAATAAGAAAACCATGGTAAGAATGAAAGAAACTCCGTTGGAAGCCATCTGTGTTACCTTTATGGTAATCACATTTCTAAACAGCGTGATGATGCTGACGGGTATCGATACCCCTAAAGAAGGAATCTTTGCCTACATCCATATGATGACCCGGCTATTGATTATTACCGGAATCATTACGGTATTTATGTGGAAAGACGTTTTAGAACGGGTTAAGAAATTTAATTGCCAAAACATTTTTAAAAATCTTTCTCTAGAAGCTCCGAGGTCCATCTTTCGATCAACCGCAAAGTTATTTGCTTTAATCACTGCAGTCTACTGCGTCATTATGATTGCTTTTCAGAGTATCATCAATCCTTCAGGGGGAGCGTTTTTTTATCAGTCATTACTGGTAATTTTATTATCTATGACCATAGCAATGATCAGCATCAGAATCAGTCGAAAGACCCGAGAGAATAGAGGGTCGGAGCGAGCGGACAGAGGGACGGAGTAATTGTCCCCTCCGGTTTTCGTTAACTATCTCCGTTAACAAAACCTGCCAGGATAGAAATCGAAGAATCTCACGTCGGCATTTCAATATAATTATAAAGGAGAATGTTTCAATGGAATATTTACCGGTTATAGGCTTTTATACGATTTGGTTTACGCCGTTCATCTTTGTTTATACTATGATCGGAGCAATGAAAGCAATAAAGGAAGAAAGAGATCCCATAATACATACAATTGCTTGCTGTATCAGTTTGATGCTGATTGTTATCCCGATACTTATTTCATCGATGTTTTAGTTTAAGGAGGTTATTACTTTTTGGAAATTAAAAATGAGAAAGTGATACTACGAGATTTCATTGAATCGGATATTGAAGATAGAATATACTGGGAAACCGAAGAAACCGAGTGGCAACTATGGGACGCTCCATGGGAAGACGAGCCATTTGACGCAGAAGCATACCGTAAAGATTGTTTAGCATGGCTTGCAAAAGAAAAGGACGAACAACGAATACGTTGGGGGTTTCAAATCTGTATAAACGATGAAAGTCAAAAACATATTGGCTGGTGTAATGCTTATTATATTGATAATAACTATAAATATACCAAAGAAGAGGGCCATTGTACCATTGGAATCAATATCCCGGATATATCCTCCCGACGAAAAGGTTATGGATCTGCTGCTTGGTATCTGTTTATCCAATACCTGTTAAGCAGGGGAATCAAAAGCATTTACACTCAAACCTGGTCAGGAAATAATAGAGTCATTGGGTTGATGAAGAAACTCGGATTTGAAGAAGTTAACAGAGAACAGAAAAAAAGAACGGTTAGAGGTCAAGTATACGATGGGTTGACCTTTAAGTTAAACCAAGAAAAATACAATGAGTATGAAAAAGTGAATCGGCAGACAAACATGGGGAAATAAATCGATAAATTATCTTCAGCAATATCAAATCCTTAGGCAGTGAGATGATGGTTTGGCCCTTAAGATGTAAAGAAGACAAAACTTCCCAAGAAAAGACAGGAAGCACCTGCCCAATCCTGATATACTGATTACAGAGGTGAGAAAAGTGGAAATTATCATTTTCATAAGACCTTCAGTCTTGTTACGGGAACGACTGTAGCAGAGTATATTCGAAAAAGACGCCTCTCCTTAGCGGGGGAAGAGTTGGCGATGTCGAATAAAAAGGTAATTGATATTGCTCTAAAGTACGGATACGAGACACCGGAAAGCTTTACCAAGGCATTTACCCGTTTTCACGGGGGCACCCCTCGGTCGGTCCGAGAAAAGGGGGGGCAGTTGCAGCAATTCAATCCGCTTCTCATCAAAATCACAGTGGAAGGTGGCAAAGCAATGGAATATCGATTGGAAAAAAGAAAAGGGTTCAAGTTACTGGCAAAGGTTCGGGAGTTTGAAAATGATGAATCGTTTGAGACGGACAATAACGATATTGCGAAATTCTGGCAGGAAAGTCAAAAAGACGGAACCTTTGAAGTGCTCCATGGAAAAAGTGTCAGCGATGATATGTACGGTGTTTGCGGCCCGATTTCAAAAGAATCCAACCGATTTCGCTACGGCATCGGGGTACGCTACGTTAAAGATCCGGTGCCGAAAGGCTTTGAAATCTGGGATGTGGAGCCTGGACTTTGGGCGGTCTTTAAGTGTATGGGAGAGGACCCTGCTTGTATCGGTACAACTTGGGAGCGGATCTTCAAAGAGTTCCTGCCTGGAGCAGAGGTGGAAATGCTTGAGAAAACCGATTACGAACTGTATTCCGATGATTTTGAGGAAGGCTGTTTCTGTGAGATTTGGATTCCGGTAGAGAAGAAGTAGGCAAAAGCATATTACCGCCCTTGGACAGGTTAGCTATCCGGGCGGTTTTGTTTTTAAACTAATAAATCCACTTTTTCTTAATATTATGGGTGCTGATCGTAAACAGTACCAGGGAAAAGCCAATGAGCACCAAAAGACTGAGCCACAGACTGATGGCGCCGTCGGCATTAATCGACTCCTTCAGCATATCCGCACCATAGGTTAAGGGGAGGATATAAGACAACGGTTGAAGGAAAAACGGCAGATTTCCGATGGGAATAAATAGGCCGCAAAGAAACAGTATGGGAAATCGGAAAAAGTTGGAAAAGGTCTGGGCTTCGAAAACCTCACTAACGGAAACCGCGATAAAGAGTCCGAGAAAAGTGGAAGTGACCGCAAGCATACGGGAAAGATAATACCCAGCTGATGTTCGGGGGCTTTAAGTAATAATTTCTCATATCTTTCATTAAGATGCTCCAATAGGCCATTAATTTATTCATTTCTTTTTCCCCTCCTGTTCTTTTTTAAGTTTATCAATCTCAAACCCGGTGATCTTTACAAACACCTCTTCTAAGGATGGGTGGATGATTTTCGCTTCACTAATTTTGATATTCA
>SL_8KL_010_SEDDRAFT_10000965_pt1 | contig 24922 bp, 24 predicted proteins | sample SodLakKL_010_SED_4_FD_11160 | JGI IMG/M metagenome (IMG submission 11160) | reverse complement strand
GGAAGAAAAGTAAACAACCTAAAAATAATAACACTATTATGGAAATAAGCAGTTTTTGTTTTTTGTTTTCTAAACCCATCAAAAAGGCAGTTTTAAAGCTAGAATCAACTCTATAGACAAATTAACACAGAATGAAGGGCCTGTCAAGTTTTTTGTTCAAAGTGTTTAGTATTCCACATCTGAACCAATTCTTGCGAAGAAGTAATATCTTCGGGAAGTTTATCACGGTCAAATTCAATTAATCTAGGAAATCTCAAAGAAAGACCAAATCCCAAAGCAGATTTACAGGCAGTATGCGCAGAACTCTTTGAAATCTCATCCGCCTCAACCGTAATACTTACTTCAGGGTAAACCCAAACATCTGGCTTTAAATCAGAAAAAACTCTCTCAGGCTTTTGTTCAATGACCAAAGAATTCAACCTTTCACTAACCTTTTCCCAATCTTCGTCTGTAAAACCAGTACCTACCTTACCAACAGATTCGAAGACGTCATTCTCTCGGTTATATATACCTATTAATAGTGACCCCATACCAAATCCAACCTTCTTCCCAGAACCATAATAATAACCCAGTATAACTGCGTCTATAGTATCTACTACTCTGCCTTCAATACTCTTCTTGACTTTAACCCAATCAAAATCTCTAACACCAGGTAAATAAATACTCTCAGAAGCCTTAACAACTACACCTTCAAGGTTTTCTTCAATATATTGCTCAAAAACCTTCTTAACTTTTTCGTAATTACTTCCCGCCTCAAAAATAATATTATCAGTCTTTTTTATAATATAATTCTCACCTGTAAAGATTTTACCTATTTCTCCTGTACGCCTTTCTAAAGGGTACCCCATTAAATTTTTACTATTTAAATATAGTAAGTCAAAAGCAAAATATTTTACAGGAACAGATTCTGCCTTCTTTTCAACACCATATTTCCTTTTCCTAGTCATTGTATCCTGAAAAGAAGTAAACCCGTTTTTGTCCTCACCAACAATCTCTCCATCAATAATACAAGAAGAACAATCTAGCTGGGCAACTTCCTCTACTATATCGGGAAACATTTCAGTAATATCATTTAAATTCCTAGAAAAAAGTTTGATATCACTTTTTACAGAAGAAGAAAAGAGAGACCCAGAGCCCTCACCAGTAAAATACTTAACCCAAACACTATTGTCATAAATTCTACTTTCACCAACACCCTTGTGTATTTGGCAACGCAAGCCATCGAACTTAGGCTGGATAACCCCTCCATCAGGGAAACGCTCAGATAATTCCTCAAAACTACTAACTCTTTCTACCAAACGCGGGAAAATCGGAACTCCCAAAACTGGCTCCATACTAGCTAACTTATCAGCTTTCTCATTATAGGATGAAGAACTACAAACAATATTAGCAAGTAGGCCAAGATCAGAGACCATACCGTATGCTTTGTCTAAGTCTTTTCTCAAAGATTTATCTGATACAAGCAAAAAGGAGAATGTATCTAAAAGGGTTTTACTACTACATCCTAGTCTTAATTTCCCTGAAACTAAACGCGTTAAAAATTTCGCATCAACTGGTGAAGACTTTTGCAACAAGGTAGAAAACATCTCTGATTTATGCTTCATCGAATTTACCCCTACTGCATTTACAACGCTACATAAATAATCATAGAGCTCTGAAACATTATATACAGATTCAACCTGCCCTTTTTTCTCAAGAACCTCCTGAGCAACTGAACCTGCATCACCATAATCAATCCTTAGTTGCTCAACATCCAAACCAATCTCATAAACTCTGTTAATATCCTCAAGTACTTTCATAGCAGACCTCTCAGAGAAATTGAATTCAGCATTCACAAATAGTGGAGCAACACGACCTTGTAGAAGATAGGTGTAAATTTGAGCTTCAGTTTGATCCAAAGAAGAAAAAAATTCTACCAAAACAGAAACCATCTCATTACGAGAATCAATACTTTCTACATTCTCAAAAACTGAAAAAATAGACATACTATCCCTTCAAAATATATTTAGTGCCTTTCGTAGAGCCCTGTTTTTTACAAAAACCAAGACTAGCTAATTTGTTCATATCTCTCCTCAAAGTTCTTTCAGAAACATTCTTCATATTTTTCACTAACTCACCAACCGTTATACTCCCCTTCCTTCGCAATGAAGTAAGAACTCTGCGCTGTCTCTGAGTTAGAGCATCCACATCTTTCTTAACATTCTTCTTCTTTGATTTAACAGGGGCTTTTCTAGTAACTTGCTTTGATTTCTCTGAAGCACTGTCCGTATCAGAATTCTTTTTAAGACCACATTTCTGAGAAACAACTAAAAACGCAATAACCGCAGAGCCCAAACTTAATAAAGTGAGCAAAAGCTTAAAGATGCTGGAACTACCAGACTCTTCATTCCCCTCTCGGGTTTCTTCTTTACATTCAGGACATAACATAAAATTAAAGAACTCAAATTACTTACCGTATTTTAAAACAAAAAACACTAAATGACAAGCTCTACTTCAATTCGGACAAAGACTCACCATTAGAAATATGTACATCCAAAGGAACTTTCAAATTAATAATGCCTTCCATAATTCCCTTTAGTTCCTTCTCAAAATCTTCAAGAACTTCATATTTAACCTCAAATATAATTTCATCGTGAATCTGTAGAAGCATAAAAACTTCTTTTGGATATTTTTCAAGAATTAAATTATATATATCTATCATTGCTATTTTCATAACATCAGCAGATCCCCCTTGAACAGGCATATTTATAGCTTCTCTAATAGCAGCGTTCTTTACTCTAACATTTCTCGAATTCACACCTGGAACATATCTTCTTCTACCAAGAATAGTTTCTACATATCCCTCTCTCTGGACATCCTTCCCAACCACATCTATGTATTTAGCAACACCAGAATAATGTGTAAAATATTCTTCAATATATCGCTTTGCCTCATCATTTGGAATCTCTAAACTTTGAGAAAGTCCATAAGGAGTTAAACCATATATTATTCCAAAGTTTATAGTTTTACCAACCCTTCTCTCTGTAGCAGAAATATCATCTTGGCTTTTATTTAAAATTCGAGAGGCAGTAGCTAAATGTACATCCCTACCTTCAGTAAAATCTTCTATTAATTTTTCGTCTTCAGACAAATGTGCCATCACTCGAAGATCTATTTGAGAATAATCCGCAGAAACAAAAATATAATTTGGCCTTGGTATGAAAATACTTCTAAGCCTATCCGCCAAATCATCCCCTACGGGAAGGTTTTGCATATTTGGATTTGCTGAAGATAGCCGCCCAGAAGTAGTTCCGGTTTGTTTAAAATCTGTATGTATTGTTTTACTATCCATCTCACTTTCATAAGCATTAATATATGTACTCATCACCTTATTCTTTTTCCTGTACTCAAGGATTTTGGAAATAGCTGGGTGAGCTCCTTCAAGCTGTTTTAAAACAGATTCCTTTGTAGAATACGATGTCTTTGTTTTTTTCAGAGGTACCAAACCAATTTCATTATACAAAACATCTGCCAATTGCTGAGTAGAATTAATGTTAAACTCATGCCCAACATGATAATATATTTCCTGTTCTAGCTTTTTAATATCTTTTTCCAATTCATTCTTAAGATTTTTAAGCAAATTAATGTCCATTAAAATCCCTCTTCTCTCCATTGAAGCTAATACAACGCTCAAGAAGTTTTCAGTTTTTGATGCAAAAGGTAAAAAATCAATTTCTTCTTTAAACAAATTAAAAGATATTGCCCTACCCTTTAAATTCTCTTTTATTTTTTCACATATATCTTTTGCATAAACAAAATATTTATCTATCTCAGCAATATCTACGGGATCTGGTATATGTTTAGATAAATATTTAAAACATAAATTACTAAATGAATAATCCTTCCCACTGGATGAATCTATATGAGCAAGAACTTTTATTTCATATACCTTCTCTACAAATTGGAGAATTTGTAAATTCTCTGCCTCTACTTTGGGTAGAAAGTCTTCAAGCCCATAAAATACTATATCCCCCTGTATTTCTTTTGCTTTGCCCTGTGAAACAGTTTCTAGGAATTCCAAAAAATCATCTTCATAGACAACCAACCGAGTCTCTTCTCCACCCACCTTTTTGATTTGCAAATTAATACTAGCTTTCTTTTGAGATGACTCATTGGTGTCAAAAAATAAAACAACCATATCCTGAGCGCTCTCAAGAGCTTGTTTTAATTCCTTACTATCAAAACTTTTAGATTTTTCTTGAGAATTGCTTTCAAACAAACCTATTTGCCCATTTTCTAAATTCTCCTGTTCTTTTTTTGAATCAAAACTTTCCGGCACCCTATTTATAAGGGAGCGGAATTCTAGCTCTGCAAACTTTTCTATAACCTTTGAATAATCAAAATCTTTTTCCAGACAATCTTCTAAACCTACTTTTAAATCTACATCTTGAAAAATTGTTGCTAACTCTTTACTAATACCAGCTTGTTCTGCACCTTCCTCCAAGAGTTTTTTTATGCTAGGCTTTAAATTTGAAATATTGGAATAAATCCCATCTAAACACCCATATTCCTGGATTAAATCAACCGCCGTTTTAGATCCCACACCTTTCACTCCGGGAATGTTATCAGAAGAGTCCCCAACAAGTGCTTTGTAATCAACTAAGTGTTCTGGATAAACAGAAAATTTTTCGTATACCTCCTCTCTCATAAACTCTTTTGGATTTCTGAAATTTCCTTGAGGTAAAACCACACTAACATTTTTTCCAACTAATTGTAGAAGATCACTATCCCCACTAATCACACATAAATGTACATTACTCTCCGACCACTTTCCATCGTTAACATATTTTGCCAATGTCCCAATTATATCGTCTGCTTCATAACCCTCTTTTTTGAGAATAGGGATATTAAAAGATTTAACAATATCTTCAACTATTGGAAACTGATCTATTAATGATTGGTCTGTAGGCTTACGCGTTGCTTTGTATTCAGGAAATAGGGTGTGTCTAAATGTAGGTTTAGCAGTATCAAAAGCACAAACAATATATTTCGGGTCAAATAATTCCATCACTCTTAAAAACATACTCGTAAACCCAAAAGCAGCGTTAACCTGCAAACCCTGAGTAGTTTCAAGAGTGTCCGGGAATGAATGAAAAGCCCTATGAACTATTGAATTGACATCCAATGCTACAAAAATCTCTTTACCATTTTTCTGTTCTTTTGTAACCATTTACTTAGAATTCATTAATTCTTCGAACTCCTTAGCACTAACTACCTCCTGCTCCATTAAAACCTCAACTAACTTCTCCACTTTATCTGAATGCTTTTTTAATAAATCACGAGTTTTCTTCATTGCATCATCTGCCAATTTCTTCATCTCGATATCAATATTCTTAGCAGTCTCCTCACTATAATCGCTTCCACCACCATAGGTGTAACCTAAGTGTGAAGTTTCTTCCATATTTCCATACTGTAAGAAACCAAGTTTTTCACTCATACCAAAGCGTTTAACATACTCTTTGGCCAGTGCAGTAAGAACTTTAAGATCGTTAGCAGGACCTGTAGATACATCATCTGTAAACATTTCCTCAGCGACTTTCCCTGCAACTAAAACACGCATCTTCGCAAGTATCTCAGATTTTTTCAAAAATCTAGACTCTTCCTTAGGTAATTGTAAAGTAATTCCACCCGCAGGACCACGAGCAATAATTGAAACTTGTTCAACAGGATCAGCATGTTTCGTAAATTTTGATACAACAGCATGACCTGCTTCATGATATGCAATTCTCTTTACATCTTCATCCGTCATTTTGTTCTTCTTCTTCCTACCAATACTAACCTTCAAAAATGCTTCACTAAGATCATCCTGAGTAATTTCCTTTTTTCTTTCCTTAACAGCGATTATGGCAGCTTCATTTATGAGATTCTCCAAATCAGCACCAGAATACCCCACGGTTCTCTTAGCAACACTATCTAAATCAACGTCTTTAGCAAATTTCTTTCCTTTAGCATGAACATCGATGATTTCTTTCCTTCCATTGTAATCAGGCACCATTATTGTGACTGTCCTATCAAATCTACCGGGCCTTAAAATAGCAGGATCTAAAACATCCGGCCTATTTGTAGCAGCTATGACAATAACGTTCTCCATTTCTTCTAAACCATCCATTTCTACCAAAATTTGATTAAGAGTTTGCTCACCCGCACCGGAATGTAAAACTGTGCCTCTTTTCTTAGCAACAGCATCAATTTCATCTATGAAAATAATACTTGGAGATGTCTTTTTTGCTTTAGAAAATAGATCCCTTACCCTTGAAGCACCTGCACCAACTAACATTTCTTCAAATTCCGAACCAGATGTATGAAAAAACGGTACGCCAGCTTCGCCAGCAACAGCTTTACCTAAAAGAGTCTTACCTGTACCTGGAGAACCTACTAACAAAACACCCTTAGGTACCCTAGCACCTATCTTCCTATACCTCTTTGGGCTCTTTAGAAAGTCAACTACTTCCACTAACTCCTCTTTTACATCATCTATACCAGCAACATCATCAAATTTCACATTTGTTCTTTTACCTAAAAGAAGCTTTGCCTTACTCTGTCCGAAATCAAAGATTTTTCCACCAGAGCTCTGCATATTCTTAAATAATGAATATACAAAGAATATTATTACACCTAAAAACAGAATTGAAATAATATCAAAAAACCCTATCTGCATAGAGGGTTCAAAGAAATCATCTTCTAGCTCCATAATATCTACTCCAGCATCTGCCAATAATCCATAAAAGTCCATTTCAGGATGGAAAGTAGCATGAACATTGTCACCTACTTGCATAATTTGCCCTGAAATTTCTTCCTCAGTCTCCTGTTCTAAAATAACGTGGTCATCTTTAACAATTATTTTTTCATATTCGCCTTCTTTTACATATTGGACCAAACGACTCAATGGTACTTCCTCACCTTTTGCTAAATGATTAGAAATCCCAGTCCAGATGGATATAAATATTAGGGCGATAACAACTGTAACAATCGCTCCTATCACAGGATTCTGTTTACTTGAAGAGGTCTTCATTTTCCTAATGTCAGCCATTACTTCTTCACTCTCTTTCTTCTGTTTTTCATTCATTGGAGTATCTTGCTTTTGATCTTTTTTCTTCGTCATAAAATCAGGATTTAAATAATATACATAAATTAACAAAAATGGCAGGAGAGAGGATCGAACTCTCGACCTCGGGTTTATGAATCCCGTGCTCTAACCAACTGAGCTATCCTGCCTCCTCAATTAACTTCACGCATTATACCACAAGAAGACCGTTGAGGTTAACAAAAAAAAGTAGTATTCTAAAGTATATGAAAATATTAACAAATATATTAAATCCAATAGATACTCAAATCACGGAATATTTAGACAACCAGATTGTATTTATAGATAATGGAAAAATCAAAGATGTATATGGAGCAACTAAACAATCAAAGAAAAATGATACAAAAGATTACTCAAATTCAATCCTATTACCAGGATTAATAGACGCTCATGCACATCTCCCACAACTCCATATAATAGGCAATTATGGAAACAGCTTACTAGAATGGTTAAACGACTACGCCTACACAAGTGAAATCCACTTTGAAAATACTAGCTATGCACAAAAGATTTCTAAAGAATTTTTTAAACAATTAAAAAAATATGGCACAACAACAGCTGTAATATATTCAAGCATACATAAAGATAGTACCGAGGTAGCTTTTAAAGAAGCAGAAAAATCAAAACTAAGGATATTTATGGGAAAAACAATAATGGATCAGAATTGCCCTAGCGAATTATGCGAAAACCCTATACAGACACTCAGAGAAAGCTACGAATTAAACAAAACATGGCATCTAAAAAAACCTAACCTACAATACATATATTCACCTAGATTCGCAATTAACACATCTCCTGAATTGATTAAGGAGGCAGCAAAAACTTCAAGATTGTATAAAACTTTTCTACAAACACACCTCAATGAAAGTAAAGAAGAGAATATCTTTTTAAAAAAGATAGAACCACAATCCAAAAACTTCACAGAGATATATAATTATGCAAATGCCTTAGGACCAAAAACTCTTTTAGCACATTGTATACACAACTCAAAAGAAGAAATGGATTTAATAGCAGAAACAAATTCAAATATCATACACTGTCCTGACTCAAATTTCTTTTTAAATAGTGGTACATTTTCATTAAAAGAATTCCAAAAAAGAGAAATAAATATTGGATTAGGATCAGACGTTGGAGCAGGAACCACATTAGATATGTTTGAAATTATGAAAAGTATGATATATATGCAAAAAGAATTAATACCCATTTCAACACCTTTCTACTATGCAACTTTGGGAAATGCAAAAATATTAAGCATTGATAATGATACAGGCTCTATTGAAGGAGGCAAGGAAGCAAAATTCCTAAAAATAGATACCAATGAAAAAACGAAAAAACCCCATGAAATTCTTAACAACCTAATATTTAGAAAAAACTATACAAGAGAATTAATCTCAGAAAACTGAATTAAAAGAAATTATCAGAGGATATTACATGAGTATTAGAGTGTGGAAATCTAGAAGAGAAAGATTTAGAAAATTTTCCCTTTCTCACTTTAATCTCACAACCAATTAATTCAGAATTGTTGAGTAAAACCAGATCCACCTCAGAACCAGCCTTTAACCTCCAATATCTTACTTCATAATCCAAATCCAAATAATAGATCTCCTTTTTTATTTCACTAATTACAAAATTTTCAAATATAGCTCCACCATCCCCCCTTATGCTAACACTATCAAAATTATTTATGATAGCATTCCTAAGCCCTACATCCCAAAAATATATTTTTGCTGATTTACTAATTTCTCTTCTAGGATTACTACTATATGGATACAACCTATATATCAAATAGCTCTGTTCAAAAATTTCAATATACCTCGCAACTGTTCTTCTATCTATTGATAACTTTGAAGAAATCTCAGAATAATCAATTAAATTACCAATTTGATAAGCTAAAAGTTTCAACAATTCCCCAGCTTTTGCTTTATTGTCAATTAGATTTAATTCAACGATATCTTTAAAAACAGCACTAGAGGAAAGCTCATTCAAATATTTCTTTTTATCTGACATATTTAATAATGCAGGATATAATCCGTATGACAAGACGTGTTCCAAAATTTCTTCCATGTTATATAACCTTTCTTTTCCAGTATAGTTGTTTTGAATATTTTCTATGAGAGGAGTATAAATTTTATCTTCTATACCCATCTGAAATAAATATTCACCAAAAGTAAGAGGATAGAGATTATACTCAAACTTTCTACCAGCTAAACTTTCAGATGCCTTGTTTTTAATATGAAAAGAGGACGAGCCTGTTGCAATTATTTGCAAATTGGGTAATAAATCATACATTACTTTAATTGCCCTACCAGGATCTGATAACAAATGTATTTCATCTAAAATTATTTGTTTTTCTTTACCTAGTAAATTTTGATATGTTGCCAAATTATATGTTTCAAAAATTTTTCTTGTCTCTTCAAGATCAAGTAATAAATAATTTGCATTGGGAAAAAGCCTTTTTAACAGAGTTGATTTACCTACTTGCCTAGCCCCTAACAATACTAAAGCTTGTTTATTTTCTTTAAAATGTTTTTTTAATTTTTCATCCAAAATTCTATCTAAATGCATACAAGATTATACTATTTTGACATCCCGATGTCAATATGGTTAGGACCAAATTGGCATCCTAGGATATAAAACCTTTAATTAGCCCTACCTGTATACTCTCCAGTATCAGTATTAATGCTAATAACATCACCTTTACGAATAAAAAGAGGAACATTTACTTTGTAACCAGTTTCCACGGTAACACTCTTAGTCACATCTGTTGCAGCATTACTTTTTACATCATCTATAGATTCTGTAACCTCCAACTTAACTATTGGTTGTCTTTTCATAGATATAACTTTTTCTTCTAAAACTAACACTTGAGTTTTCTCGCCCTCTTTCAAAAAATTAATATAATCCCCTACAATACTTCTAGAAACATTAATAGTCTCAAAAGTATTCATATCCATAAAATAACAATAATCATCATCAGAATACAGATATTGGACACCAACAACATCTGGAAAAACTTCTTCGAATTTTGTTCCTGCATTAACAGTCATGGACTTAGTAGTATTATCAGAGACATTTTTTAACTTAAGCATCACTAAACCACCTTGCCTACCTTGGGTTTTGTATTGCCTATCTAGGATAAAATAGATTTTGCCATCTATTCTTAAATATATATTTTTCTTTAAATCGTCTGTTAAAGGCATAAAATTATTGGAAAATTTGGTTGCGGGGATCGGATTCGAACCGATGACCTTCAGGTTATGAGCCTGACGAGCTACCTCTGCTCCACCCCGCGTCCACGGACTACAATCACGCGAATTATACATTAAAAAAAATGTTGTTACAACACCTATTTAGAAAGGAGAGTTGTTAAATAAACAATATGAAAAAATATTAGCCTCCTATACACCCTCAAAAAACAAAAAATCGACCCATTCTTCAAAAATCTCTTCAGGTTTGTAATAGTCATCATCCAAATCCTCCCCTTTTGCTATAGTTAACTCTTTTTCAACTTCATCAGATTCAAGAAGTTCATCGGGAATTATGAACAATATTTCATCATCATCACTATATCCCAGTTTATCTCTAGCTGCTTTCTCAATATAATCGTAAGAAACAACTTCGGTTTGTTTTAGTATAAGATCGAGATTATGCATTCTAAGTTCGTCAACCTCTCTCTGAACTTTGTCCAATATGCTTAATTTTTCATGCATTATTAGAACATTCTGGTATAAGGAACCTACCATAAAAAAAATTAAAACCAAAAAAACTAATATACCTAAAGCCTTTAGAACGTCTTTTTTCTTTTGTCTTGCTTGATTCTTTTCTAATCTCAAGTTATTTTCCACCATAATACATTATACATAAAACTCCCTTTTTATGCACAGTAATATATTTCTTAAGAGGTTGTTATAACAGCCCCATTTGATAGTTATTGACCTTTTCAATACGCAAGTGATATAATCAGATAGTTTAAGACTCTAGGCCCATTTTAATATTTTAAAAGTGCATAAAATTGACTAAAATAACTAACCCTGAATTTCAAAAGTTACATAAAAATTTTGTTAATGAATTAGAATCTAAGAATCGTTCTGAATCAACAGTGATAGCTTACTCTAAAGACATTGAACAGCTTCTTGGATACTTTGAAGAAAGAGGTGTAAATGACCTTAAAAAAATTACTATAGATGACCTCGAAGAATTCAAAGAGGAAATGTCTAAAAGAGGATATACACCCAAGAGTGTCTCTAGGAAAATAAATAGTACAAGAACCTTTTTTAGATATCTTTTAGAAAATCAGGTTATCAATGAAAACCCAGGAGACAAACTAGCACATCCAATGTTCGAAGTTAAACCACCTAGGGTTTTAACAGAAATGGAATACAGAGCACTACGTGATGTAAGTAGAGTCGACACTAGATTGTATTCGATAATCGAAGTTCTTTTACAGACAGGTATAAGAATTGGAGAGTTAGCAGCACTTAAATTAGAAGATTTGAGAACTTCTAAGGATGGAAATGTACATTACCTTTACGTCCGCCCTATAGGTAATAACTCACCAAGAAAAGTACCTTTAAATAAGTCTGCTCACCAAGCAATCCAAGAGTATCTTAAAATAAGGCCGGAGAGTGAAGATGACACGCTATTTATAACGAAGAATGGAAGACCACTTCTTGTACGAAACATTAGAACAACCATAGATAAGGCTTTTGAGAAAGCAGGTATTAAAAATGCAAAAGTAAATGATTTAAGAAACACTTTTATTGCACATCATCTAGCAAATAATGTAAGTCTGGTTACAGTTTCAAAACTGGTTGGACACAAAAGACTCTCAACTACTGAAAAATACCTCAATTTAATAAATAGGGGGTCCAAAGAAGATAGCGCTAGTAAGCTAAAGGAACTCTAATGCATCAATAATCTCCTGACTTTCTTCACCTTCTTCTGTAAGTTTAATGTCATCTATTTCATCAAGCCTTTCGAAGAGTTCATTTGCACCTTTTTCATCAAGCACCTTATAACCACAATCTTGAACAAAATTAAGTACTTCTTTTTCCACACTTTCCTTTTCTTGCTCAGTACACATTTTTTCAACCTCTATGTACGCATGTTTCCTTGCTTTAACCAAGGCAATGTTAATATCATTCTCTGTCACAAAGTTTACAGTTTCTCTTTGCATCACTATTTTTTTATCTGCTGAGAAATTAGAAAATAATCTAAAAAATTTCTTAAAATCATCCTTAGACACCTTAATAGTCGTTTCCTTTCGATCATGTGAGTGCTGTGCACCCTTTTTATGAACTATTTCGCAATCTAGCTCGTCGTTTTCCACGTTCTTTGTAGCACGTACATAGAGGATAGATTTAGTATCATTTTTGAAAACAAAAACCATTAAAGATATTCTTTTAGCCTGATTAATAATTCGAGCCTTTTTAGATAAAAACGATTTCTGTTTTTCAAATTCTTCGAAAGGAATCTCAACCCTATACTCTAATTCAACATCTTTATTCATAATAGGAAAAGTATACCATCTTAAAAATCTAAAAACTATTTTCTAGATTTTTCTTCTTCAGGTTTTTTAAAATATACTTTGAAAGTAGAACCCTTACCTTCTTTACTATCTACTTTAAATTTCCCTTCCATTAATTGAACCAAGCCAAATACTACATACAGACCTAAGCCAGCACCTCCGGGACGTACCACGCTATTAGACTTCTTACCATTTTTACTGGAATATTGCTTAGCTCTATAGAACTTCTTTCCTAGATCTTTTTGTTCCTCCTGACTTATTCCTTCCCCAGTATCGGAAACATAAATACCAACCTCATTGCCATAATCCTTAAGAGAGAGTTTTACATAGCCCTGTTGTGTATATTTAACTGCATTACTCATTAAATTATCTACCACCTGCTGAAGTTTTAATGCATCTGCCCAAACTATCCAATTCTTTCTATTATCCATATCTATCTTAAATTTCAAACCTTTATTCTCAGCTTCTCCCTTGAAGGCTAATTTAGTGTTTTCTACTATTTCATTAAGATCTACTTCTTCAAAATTTGTATCCATCCTCTTAGCATCTAACTTCGTGGCTGCAAGCATTGTCTCAACTATTTGCATCTCTCTTCGTATAGCTGTCTTGAGGTAATAGAAATGTTTTTCCATGTCTTGGTTCCACTTTACACTCTTTCTTTTCTTCTTTTTATTACTCTTGTACATCTCTATCATTTCAATTGCATTTTTTGCTATTGTTAATGGTGTTCTTAATTCATGCCCCATTACATCCAGAAGGTCCTTTTCTCTTTGCCTCATTTTTTCCATTTTTTCCATTTTGCTTTGAATTTCTTTTGTTTGTTCATCAACCTTACTTTGTAATTGTTCACTGAATTCTTGAATCTCCCTGTGAGCAATACTATTTTGAACAGCTACCCCTGTAAAACCTATTATAGATTCGAGCAGAGCAAAATCTTCTACTGAATATGTATCACCACCCTGCTTCTCACCCAAGAATAAAAATCCATTTTGTTCAACTCTCCTGTTCAAAGGCATAATAACTTCTATGTTGTTTTCTCCCATCATTTTACCTATTGTTTTAAACATTTTTTTATACTTCTTGGGTTTTTGATCTAGATGAGCTTCTATTTCTTCAACATAGATAATAGGACCATGATCATCCATCCAATATCTCGCCAAATTCAAGACATCACGCTTATCACGTAAAAAAGGAGATAATTTTTGCCAATCTTCACCTTTACAAAACTCATACAAAGTTTTTTGCGTTTTTGCATCAAAAAGAATCACACCTATATTTTTTGTTTTAAATATCGCACGTAATTGCCTAACAATTTTTAACAATAGTTTTTCCAAATCTATTTCAGAAGACACTTGCTTGATAAATTCATCTCGAGCCTCAATAGGATTGTATAGATATAAAAAGCTCAAAAATCTACCAGAAGATAAACCCTCAAAAAGAACTTTAAAAATAAATACAAAAATAACAGCAATAGGTATACCAAGAATATATGCATAAATATGATAAACAGACCCCCAAATATTTTCGTGTATTAATATCAGTACATAGAAACTCCCATAAGTGTACAAACCTAAGATCAAATAAGATAAAATCTTCCCAATAACAAACCGCAAACCCAAAAAACGATGTTTAATGATTGAATAAAATATAAATCCAACCAAAATCAGAGAAAACAGAGGTCCTAATATCACAACATCACTTTGTCCTAGAAAAACAGCCACTATAACATTAGTTATCCCCATCAAAGAAAAAGTCAAAGCAGCACCAAACAAAAATATTTTCACTTGAGTCTTTTGCATACCTTTATATTGCTTCATTCTTCTAAACAAATCTATGCAACCGGCTATAATTGATAATCCTATAAAACTACCAAATATCAACATACCAAAACTAACTTGCGGAACAATTTGTCCATTAACGAAAACCACACTTTGAAAAGTCCAAGGTGAAATTCCTATAACAGCAATGAAAAAAGTTATTATCAACAAAATGTTAAAAGCCCTTTTTGACAAAGGAAATACAGCACTTGGAAAAGTTATTAAAAATAAATAAATGAGTAATGTCATAAAAGTTGTTACAAATACTACAGTTCTGATCCAAAAAAGAGTAATCTCTTCTGATTCAGAGGTAATTGATAAATAATTAAAAACACCCCAAAATGCTATAGACCAAGTTAAAAAGAATAGTAACCTGTTACTTGCGTGGGACGGATTCCGAAGATAAGCTAAAGCCCCAAGAACAAAATTACATAAAACCGTTATTACTGTAACTAGCAAAGACATACGACATTCTACTCTAACACGAAATAAATAGCAACAAAACAACGCTCTACTATTTATTCATTAAAAGATTCAATATCAACCAAATATAAACTTGGATTCAAATCCAACCAATACCTAGGATATTTATTTCGAATTTTGTTGGCTTTATCCGAGTCACGTAATAAAATATCCTTCTCATTGTTAACAAGAGAAACTCGCACGCCATGCTCAAACGAGAATTTTGCTACATAGATTGGCATCACAGCATATATAAGAGATATCTCCTGCAATTGTGCATAATACAACAATGATGTAACAACTTCACGAAAAGCAAGGTTTTGTACTTCTAGGTTTTTTTTCAAATCTGGATTGACTACTAAACGTCCAATTTCACCTATAAGACTACCTTCTGCTTTACAAAAAGAATTTTCCATATGAGGCCAATTAATCTCACCCGTTTTTTTATCCCTGACTTCTAATAATTCCGTAGCCTCAAGTGGTTGTTCTACTTGAGAAGAATTAACAGTCAATTTAGCTGTTGCTAAAACATCACATCCACCGTAATTATTTTCACTACCAGAATAAGATGCAGAAAATATTATATCCTCACCAGGAGTATCCTCTAAACATAAATCTTTATAAGCTTCTTCTTTGCTCCTTGTCTCATCAGGCATAAATTGAGCGTAAGCTTCTGCAACCATATCTCTAGACTTTTCCAAGACTTCACCTTGAGCAATAACTATTTCAGTATTTTTGTAAAAATCATCAACTTCTATTTTAGATATACCATTTACTTTATTATAATTTCCCTTTTCTACCATATGTCCAAATTATTACTTATTTTAATTTTTGTCTTAGAGCTTTCTTTTTCCTTACAACCTCCCTGCATAAATATCCAGGAAGTTTATTAGTACTTCTATTAAAGTCTAAAATACTACGTTGCTTTATATCTCTACCTCTCAAAAGATTCAATACTGTATTAGAAACAGCAGAACCAGCCATTTGAGAAGTTAACCCTAACTGAGGAAAAGATGCATGTTTTCCTTCTTTTACTTCTGCTAAAGCATCTACCATATCTAGATTTAGATTCTGAAAATCAACAATACTGTCTATTTTATCTAAACCTTCTTTTTTTCTCCACTTTTTAACTTCTGAAGCCTTGCTTACATCCAATTTCCCTCCAAAAGCAAATTTATTACCAAAGCGAAAATCCTCACAATCTAGAATAACCCTGCCATTTCCAATATCTGTAGCCATTAAAACAATTAAGCCATTTTTAAAGGCAAATCTACGCATATTTATTTTTTCATTGGGATCATCAATTGCATCTACCAATATTTTTAATGAAAAATCTTTACCCCAAACATCTTCTCTTTCTAGATCAAAAGAGTCAATTTTATCATCATACATCTCCCAATTAGCATAAGGATTTAACATAACAAGATCTTCATACATCGCTCGAGCTTTATTTTTACCTACATTAGCAGCAGATACATCCATTCTACTCAAATGATTTAATCCTACAGTTTTGGTATCAAAACCCTTTATATTCCCAACTCCCAACTTACTAAGAGACTTAGCCACAGAGGATCCTACACTTACACCTCCAATCACAACACCAACATCTTCTCTTAGCGCTTCTTTTTCCTGTGGAGAAATGAGACCATCTTGGCTGCTTTGTAAAACAGCCTCATGTATTTCCTGTGGAGCATACCACAAAGATTGACAATTTGATGGTAGATGTAAAATTCGACCATTTCGATATAAAAAATCTGTTATGATTACATCCAAAGACTCACAATTATTTTCTTCGTAAAAAGATAAAAACTCATCGCCATATAAGTCTTCCAAAACTTCAAATTTTTTATTCTGAAAAGCTTCCTCCGTTTGATGAGAATACCTATACAAAACTCTTTCACAAAAATCAGACCAAGATCTATCCACTAAGTCAGTAAATAAACCCTCAGGTGTCCCCTCAAGAACCTTTTTTATCTCATTTTCATCAGATTGAGCAACATCTAAAATTTGAACATCTGATTCAACAACTCCATATTCACTCTGAGCAATTTTTAGTTCCTCATTTTCCATAAAACCACAATTATATAATAATTGAAATATATACTTACTAAACGATTGTGTATTTTATCATATAATACGTCAAAAAACAATTCTATAGGGTTTATTAATGTTGTATTGAACCACCATCCACAAGAACTTTTATCTTTTAAAACTTAAAATCCTTTATAAACCAAACCCATATTTTGATAAAATAACCATATGAATAAAATATTCAAGGGTCTTGCCCAGTTAAATTAAAATTTCCGTAACATTTTCTTAAGATCTTTGGAGAAATTATCTCTATGATTAAATCTCCATTCACGTTCTAACAAATACAATTTGAAATGTCCACTTTTAATACCATTAAACTTCGATAAGCGCCTCTTAGTCCAAGACCAAAAGCTCTCTATTCCATTAATATGTACACCATCTGATCTAGCAAATTCATTCTCACTATGCCTTATCTTTTTATGATTATATCCATACACTCCTAATGCATTGTAACTTCTCCAACCATCTGAATATATATCTGATCCTGATTTTACTACTTTACGAATAATTGGCATCAACTCTTTCTTTTCTGCCTTGTTAACAACTTGCGTATATACTTTCCCTTTTCGTTTTAACAACCCAAAGACTATTATTTTTCTACCTGCCCCTCTACCTCTTTTGCCTCTTATTCTTTTAGGTCCAAAATATGATTCATCTATCTCTATTCCGTTACCTAAATCTGCCTCTTTCCGTTCCTGTAAAGCTGCTTGTATTATTAATCTTCTATATATTCCATAATATCTGTCTGTTGTTTTTCTATTAACTCCTGCTATTTGAGCTGCTTTACAGGAGGTAATATCCGTAACAAAACTATTAAAAATTATGGTGTATCTTTGCCTAGATATTCGTCGACTTTTATGTATCCTCATTATTCCCAATTATACAACAAATTTAACTACTTTTTATGTTGTTAACTGGGCAAGACCCTATTCAAAATTTCAACAAAAAAATATTCAAATGAAAACATTGAAAATCTATACAACAAAGCAATGGAAGAACTAAAGGACTTCTATATGATCAATTGGATTCAAAACACCCCTACACTCTTTTTAGTTGATTCAAGAAGAGACTACGATATTCTTACTAATGATAAAACTGAAAAATGGGAAGTTGCAACTTATCTCGGTGAAAACAAAATCCTTTTAATATCACCAGAGAATTATGAAAAAGGAAGTATTCATAAATATTCACAGGAAGAATATTTCTCATTAATAAAGCATGAATTAAGCCATCTTTTTTACCAGATTCTTTCCCAAGGACAAGAACCATGTTGGTTAGACGAAGGATTTGCAATTTTTAGTTCAGGACAATTAAATAATAAAAAGAGAATTAAAAAATTTGAAAATTTTCTCGATTATTATAAACAAGCTAATGAGGGAATATACAAAAAGAGTGATTTTGCAGTTGAAGTTTTAGTTAAAAAGTTTGGAAAAGAGAAGGTTCTAAATTTTCTAACAGAATTACCGAAAATAAAAAACGAAGAAAATTTTAAAAAGAAATTTCAAAAACACTTTGGAATTAACCTAAACTAAAAAGTTTTTAATAACTTAATTTAAAAACAATTTTATTTTCTAACACTACCCTTCTTCTCTTTTTTAGATCCTTTTCCTTTAGAAACAACCTCATTTAAAATTTCAGACAGTGTACTTTCTTCATTATCAGTAAAAAATCTATAATCCTCATCTTTTTCTTCTTCTATTTCATCATTTCCTAAAGAAGAAATAATTCTCAAAACCTTATATATCTTTTCTTCATCCTTCTTAGAAAGTTTTTCAAAATATTTTACATTAAAATATACCTCGTACCATCTGTTTGTATTTTTTTTTGAATTTCTTTATTCTCCACTCCTTTTCCAAAGTCTCAGATAATCCACCTCTATCCACTTAACTAATCCACTCTATATCTCTTCATTATAAGCAATACAAATTCTAAAGGTTTTACTTATTTCCAATTCTATGTATAATATACATAGATTATGAAACAAGTCAAAAAACTTAAACAATTAGAAAATTTAGCTTTTTTTAATGTTGTTACGCTAAAGCAAGTAACAGACATTGAAAAAAACCTTATATATGAAAACATATCCAGATGGATTAAAAACGAGAATTTAATTCAACTCAAAAAAGGACTATACACTACAACAAATTACTATAATAATATTAATTATAAAGAAGCCTACACCGAATTTATATCCAACAAACTAAAATCCCCCTCCTATCTAAGCTTAGAATATGTACTATCTAAATATCAAATTCTAACTGAAAGTGTATATACATATACTTCAATCACAACTAAAAAAACAAAAGTCTATTCAAATAATTTAGGTACTTTTTCATACAGAAGCATTTCAGACAAATTGTTTACTGGTTTTAAAATAATTACAAAGGATGATTTTCAGATAGCAATGGCATCAAAATCTAAAGCTCTCTTTGATTATTTATACTTAAAACTTTACAGACAAAAAGATATCACAGAAGAAAAAATTAGTGACTTAAGATTAAATTTAGATCAATTTAATACAAAAGACATCAAAGAATTAGAAAAATATTGCAAACTTACAGATATAGAGAAATTTAAAAATCTACCTCAAATATTATTCAAAAAAAATGATAATTAAATACCTAGAAGAATTAATTAAAAACGAGAAAAAACAAAATACAAGCAACCTATATATTCGAAATAAAATAAAAGAATATCTACAAATATTAATATTGGAATATCTCTATACATCAAATAAATATAAATCGGACTTAATATTTACCGGCGGAACGTGTCTTAGGCACATATATGGGATTGAAAGACTTTCAGAAGACTTAGATTTTGATTTGATAAATAATTTAAACACAGAAAAACTAGCAGAGGATATAAATAATTATTTTAGTATCCAAATGAAATATACAGACCTAAATATTTCTATCAAACAAAAAGGGGAACAAATACTCTTTAAATTTCCATGTTTACAAAAACTTAATTTAGCAACAAAAAATGAATCCAACCTTTTATATATAAAAATGGATTTAGAAAAAATTCAAGGTAAAAATTTTAAAACAGAAAAAACTTCAAAAAACATATTTGGATCAAATTTTGTTGCATTACATTATAATTTACCCACTCTTTTCGCTGGAAAAATTAATGCAATTCTCACAAGAAATCTACTTGTAGGAAAAGATAATGCAAAAACAATTAAAGGTAGAGATTTTTATGATTTACTTTGGTTTTTGAAAAATGATATCAAGATTAATTTAGCATTTTTACGAGAAAAACTAAATAAAGATATAGATATAGAAGATTTGGAGAAAGAGTTAAATAAAAAAGTTCTTTTAGCTACAACAAAATTTAAAAATGAATTTGAGAATGACCTATTACCATTTATAAGTAACCAGGAGTTTATAGACGATTATATTCAAAATTATAAAGACGAATTTGATAGATATACATTAATTGAAGACAAATTATAACTTTTAAAAAATTTTCACGATATTTTTGTGTCACCTTAAATTTAATCACCTTGTTTTTCATACTCACCTTCGATCGTAAAAAATTGATAATCTCAAATGAAGTTCCCACTCCTACATTAGCACCCCAAATTCTTCAACAAAACAGTAACTTCACGCTTATTATGAAATAGACTACGAACTTCTAAAATCTCATATTTCTCTTTTAATATAGAAGTTGCTTCCTCCATCCTTTTTTTAACATTACCTGGTAATTTGAGTGTTAAAATTGCTAAACTTCCATCTTTTAGCAAATGTTTAACTTCACACATAATTCGAGCCGTATCTCTAGACCCTATATTCATATCATTAACAATCAAATCTAAAGGCTCATCTAGTTCTAAATCCTCAGCTTTTGCTTTAATATGCTTTATATTCTCATAATCTTCTAAAACAGGATCTAGTGAAGCAGGGTCTACTGCTAAAACCTCATATCCATAATCAGCAAGTACTTTTGACCACCCTCCCGGAGCAGCACCCAAGTCCAAAGCTTTTCCTGAATCACATATTTCAACATTAAAAGTTGAAATAGCTTCAATGAGTTTACTTTCAGCTCTAGATATTTCTTTTTTACTAACTCTAGAACGTATTCTAGCTTCATCTCCATGAAAATTAATATTTTGGCTACTTCGAGAAAACCCTATGTAAAAGGTGTTTTCATGAATCAAGATGGAGATTATGAAAAACCTCCTTCTACAACCCTACATTGTACGGCAAATTTATCACCTTTATCCATTTCAACAATTTTCTTAGCACTTTTTAATAAAGTATTTTTATCTATCTCAAAATCCCCCACCATTTCACCCAACTCCATTACAGGCATTATATGTTTAATAAATTTAGGTGGTCGATTACAAAGAAGTTTTAAAAATTTTTCTTGAGACTCTGTTGAAGTTATTAAAGCAATAGTCGGTGATATATTCTTCTCTAATTTAGCTCTTTCATCCACATTACATATTTCTTCTATCGCAATATTTTCAAAATAGGATTTTAAGGCAGATAGATAACGCCTCTTTTGCACCACTAGACCACTTGATGGGTGGAGTTACTGATAAAGAACAAGGCGGAGCCAGTGGAAAAATAAACAGCAATACTCTAAAAATTAAAACTCATCTAAAAAATAAATATGATGGTAACGGCACATGGGCTCCTGAACAATATAGTCCAGAGGAATTGAATATGATAATACCACATGAAGTCATGCATGCCACAGAAGCAGTCGCAAACCTCTCTACTTCAGGAGGAGATTTTAATCGAAGTGGACTACGCGTCAATGAATTTGGCAGACCTATAAATGAGGGGATGACAGAATTTTTAACAGAATACTCTCAAAAAGAATTAGGTAAAGCATATAGAACAGAAACCCTTATCATGTATCAAATGTATAAAGACCATTTCCCATTATTTGCTCAATTATATAAAACATATCACGGAGAAATTGATAACCCACATGAACTAGAAAGAGCTATAAACAAATACCAAGATATCAACAGATATTTTTTAAAATACACAACAGAAGCTAACCGCAAACAGAAAGAATTTGAAAAATTTATAAAAAAAGATAAGCGAAACTAAAAACTATCCTTTTTCATAACAACAGAAGGCATTATATGATTATCTTCTTTTAGAGAATCTTTCAGAATTTTAAACCCAAAACTCTTGTAAAAATCTATAGCCTCCTTATTATAAACAGCCACTTCAACAAAAACCTCTTCTGAATTTTTACAATAATCTAAAAACTTTTTCATTAAAGCTGAACCTATACGCCTTCTTTGATACTCCGGTAATATATACATAGCTCCCAAATTCTTCTCATCCTTTATGAATAAAAAACCAACAACTTTTTCTCCTACCTCAGCAACCCAATATCTCTTTTCTATGGAATTCTTCTTAAATCTCTCTTTGTTTTTTTGAACCTTTTCTTCAAAATTCGCAAACTTCTTCTCTATATCTTCATAATTAATACCATACTCTTCATTAGGATATGTATCCAACCAAGTCTTCTTACTTATATATACAATATCTCTTGCATCCTTTGGTTTTGCTAAACGAATTTTCATAACAGTATTATAAAATAAATTCTAAAAAATTATCACCATTTATTAATTCAAAAGAAGAGTCCGGATATGCTTTCTTCCAATCAGAAGGTATTTTAAAATCATTTTTACTATACTTAATCTCAAAAGCTTTTAGATTACCATCTTTTTCCTCTATCCAATCTATTTCTTTTTGTGAATATGTTCTCCAAAAATAGTTATTTACCATTTCCTTATTGTATTTCTGTCTTTTAATTCTTTCCATAATAATATAATTCTCCCAAAGTTGTCCTAAATCATTCCTATATCCAAAATCATTAAAATTATTTATTACAGAATTTCGAATACCATTATCGTAAAAATAATATTTAGAATTTTTTGTTATTTCATTTCTTAAATTTCTTGAAAAACCTCGTACTTTTTTAATTATGAAAACCTTCTCAAGAAGAGATAGATATTTTGCAACAGTATCCTTATGTAAACCAACTTTAGAACCAATTTCAGAAAGTGAAACTTCATTACCAAGCTGAAATGCAAGCATTATTAGAATATCAAGAAGTTTTTCTGTATTCTTAACCTCTTCAAGATAAACAATATCGTTAATAACCAAAGAATTAATCACCTCACTTAAATATTGTATTTTCTCCTGCCTAGAATTCATACTCTGTATTTCAGGATAACTACCAAAAATGAGAAGAGATTCTATATCAGCTTTGTAATTCTCTACCCCTTCATCATCTATAAATTCTTTTGCACTTAGAGGGAAAAGAGTTAATAAGACTTTACGTCCCAATAAAGGTTCTCCAAGCTCTTTAGCAAGATTAAAAGAAGTTGATCCACTAGCCAGAACTTTGATCCCAGAAATATGATCAACCATAAGTTTAAGGTTCAATCCTATGCTTGGAACTTTTTGAGCTTCATCTATAATTAAAAACTCATTATCACCAATAAATCTCTGTAGATTTTTAATAGATTCAGAAGAAAGCTCTTTGCGTGTCCATTTATCTTCTCCAGTAACAAATTTCACCTTCTCTTCGCCCAATTCTTTGGTTAGCTTTTCAAGTAAAAAAGTCTTTCCCACCCTTCTTGCACCATACAATACTAATACTTTATTGGGTTTTAAACTCTCTTTTATTTGTGAAAATATTTCACGATTATACATAATAAAGACATAAAATTTAAAAGACACTAGCGACATTTTAGTAAATTCCGCCACCACACTAGCGTTATTTTAACAAATCCCGCTAATGGGGTCAACTCTTGTCTAATTTAAAAAAGGAACTGAAATATTGACAAAAGTTGTGAGATCTTCACAATGAATTATAATCGAAATCAAAATGATGCATCTTTTGGTTTGGCTAAACGAATTTTCATGGGAAATATATTCATTACTTTTTAAACAATAAAATGGGAGTAGGTGGGCTTGAACCACCGACCTCGGCTTTATAAGAACCGTGCTCTAACCACCTGAGCTATACTCCCAAAACGTCATGCAGGGGAATTATACAACAAAATAAGGATTTCTGAAACAATTAACTATTCTCTTTATAATAATATATATAATCCTTTTCTACAGATTCTTCCTCACTAAAACATCTCACCTCATCACTTTCAGAATCCTTAAGAAGTTCTGGAGGGACTTCTGCTTCCAAGAGAGTGTCACAAAACCAAATATCATTGGTAAATGGATAAACTTCTACCCACTCACCACCCTTTTCTTGAAAAATAGCCCTTCCTCCACCTATACTTACAACAATATTGATTAGAGCAAAATCATCTTCTTTTCTAGCCACATTTATATCCGTCCCAGGGATATATTCATCAAAATATGCGTTAAGGATTTCCTGATAAGTAGAACTCTCCTCTTTGGCATTTTCAATATTTCCATTAGAAATGGAGAAAGAACTTGGTGTGCCAACATCTAAACTATATAATTCCCCATCATCCCTCTCATATGCATACACAAAATCTTCACTAGAATTTTCTTCATTTGTATAAAATCCTTCTGATTTCAGAACATTCTCTACTTCGGATAATATAGCATCTAGCTTTTCCCTCTCAGGAGATCTTTCGGAATAAGTCATAAACAAAAAATCACCTTTATCTATCAATTCGATATAACCTTCATCATTAAGCCACTTGAAATTAGGACTATCCTCAGATTTACTTACATTAATATTTTCATATTCAAGACCTTCCCCCTTACTCTTTTCCACTACAACATCTTTTATATCACTCATTAGGACATCATCATAACCGTTATCATTTTCTTCAACTAAAGTACATCCACCTAAAAAGAAAACAGATAGAAACAAAAAACACAGCAAAATCAATTTACGATACATAAAATGACTAATTAACAAAATTATTTA
>SL_8KL_010_SEDDRAFT_10000961_pt1 | contig 24944 bp, 23 predicted proteins | sample SodLakKL_010_SED_4_FD_11160 | JGI IMG/M metagenome (IMG submission 11160) | reverse complement strand
TTAATACAACGATGCAAACAAATGTTTGTAGTGAGGTCAAGAAATTGATTCATCCCCGCCCTTATTCAAGGACGAGGCTGGCTCAATTAGAATTTGGTAAATTAATCAATAGCAGCATATATATTCATATTTCAGCAACGGAAGTGGAGGTGATCCAATTTATTATAATATAGAGTAGATTACTATAAGATAATTGATGAAATAAGAAAAATTATTTATAACTTTCAGAAAAGTAATAAAAAAGATAGTATTTTAATGAAAGGTGAAGATTGTGTTATCTATTTTACTATAATAGCAAAATTATGAACTTGCATCTGGTCTTTCTGTATAGTATATTAAAGATGCAAGGTTCTGAGAGGTCCTAAAAGGAACTGACCAGGTTTGAAAGTTCTGCGAAAGTAAAATTGATAAACCACAGAAAGTGGAACTGACTGCCAGAGATCTTATGGAATTTCGGCAACCAGGATGAATGGACTGAAGCCTTAAAAACGCTTCAGAAAAGGATTTCACGGAAGTCGGAGGGAAATAAAGGAGGCGGCCAGGAAAGCACTGCAGGTAATCAATTTGAAAAAGCAGATTAGTAAGTGGTCAGGGAATTGATAAAGATTTTTCAGAACCTTGTTTTTTTATGCCTTTTTCACATAATCATCTCCGTAATTATCGCATATTGTTATCGGATATACCGAATCTTAGCTTATAAAACCCTGTTTTTCAATCTTCGGCACGATTTTTCCCTGCAGATTGGCAATAATAATACAATCATGGTCATATTCACCAGGCAGCTTAAAACAGTTCTTTTCCCGACCGGTTTCCCCGGAAAAAATTTTAAATTGTTTATTTTGAATACATAAAACTTCATTATTATATATAAGGAGTACTTATTGCTTAATAAATTTGATTGTGTTAATATTGTTACTGTTATAAGAAAAATGTTTTCCATATTGCTATAACAAGAGTTATAGCTTTTTGTAGGGTGGTAAATGTTATGTCCAGACCAGAAGAAATTTCTATTAAAGATGTGGCCACAAAGCAGGTGTTTCACCAGCAACAGTTTCCCGGGTGATTAATAATAGTGACCATCCGGTAAATAATAAAACTGCAGCCCGGGTGCAGGAGGCTGTCCGGCAGTTAAATTATGAGCCCAATTGAATGGCCCAGGGTTTAAAAAGCAGACCATAAAGCAGAACATAATGTAAGAAAGGAAGATAATCAATGGAATTTTTATATAATTCAGGTCATGAAAAATTTGATTTTACCTCACTGGAGGAGCTGGAGAAAAAAGCTGAAGAACTTAATCAAGAATTACCTGTTTCCCAAAACTATGATTTGTTATTTACTCCGGTTGAGGTCAATGGCTTCTCACTGCCCAATGCATTTGCTGTTCAGCCTATGGAGGGCTGTGATGCCGATGAAGAAGGTCGACCGGGCAGGTTGACTAACCGAAGATATAAAAGATTTGCGGCCGGGGGAGCGGGACTTCTGTGGATGGAAGCCACCTCCATAGTAAAAGAGGGTAAGGCCAATCCCCACCAGCTGATGATGACCGAAAGGACATTGTCCAGTATGCAGAAATTGAGAACGGAAGTGAAAGAAGCGGCAGCCGAATCGATGGGTGAGGCCCATGAGCCGCTGATGGTCCTGCAGCTGACTCATTCCGGACGCTATTCAAAACCACATGGTTTTCCGGAGCCGATAATAGCCCAGCATTCTGAAATTCTTGACAATGATCAGGGTCTAACAGAAGATTACCCTTTAATTTCAGACCAAAAGCTGGATGAACTTCAGGATAAATACATCAGGGCGGCAGAGCTGGCTGCAGAAGCGGGATTTAAGGCGGTTGATATAAAAGCCTGCCATGGTTATTTGTTAAATGAAATTTTAGCTGCTCACACCAGAAAGAACAGTAAATATGGGGGCAGTTATGAGAACAGAACCCGTTTTATAAAAGAAGTAGTCCGCAAAATCAAACAAAACAATCCAGATTTGATTCTGGGGACCAGGCTGAATGTATATGATGCTATTCCCTACCCCTATGGTTTTGGTATGGCTGAAGATGGCAGCATGAAACCTGATTTAACGGAACCGATCCGGTTAATTGAGGAACTTTCAGCTCTGGGTGTTAAGATGGTTAATATTGCTGTAGGTAACCCTTATTATAATCCTCATGTGGAGCGTCCTTTTGATTCTAACATAGCGGGGGGTTATATACCTGAGGAACATCCTCTGGAGAATATTGCTGAGAACATGAAAATTACCAGAAAGATTCACCAGGCAGTTGGCGATAAAGTGCTCACCGTTGCTTCCGGTCTTTCCTGGCTGCGTCAGTTTGTACCTCAGGTTGCAGCCGGGCTGAAAGAAAAAGACTGGGGGGATATTATCGGTTTGGGACGGGCCTTTTTTGCCTATCCGGATTTGGTTAAAGATTTAAAAGAACAGGGTAAGCTCGATAAAGACAAAATATGTATCAGCTGTTCTTCGTGTTCACAGATGATGAGGGATGGGGTCAAGGCCGGATGTCCGGTGCGGGATAGTGAGATTTATGCCCCGATTTTCAGGGCCGGTCGGCTGCAGAATAAAGATTATGTCTCCAGCCTGGCTGAATTGTGCCGGGACTGTGCTCCCGCCAGCTGTCAGAGCGGGTGTCCGGCTGAAGTTGATGTACCTGGTTTTATTCAAGCTGTAGCTGCCGGAAAAGAGAAGGAGGCTTATTCAATTCTCAGGATGACCAATAATTTACCTGAGGTATGTGCATATATATGTCCTGCCGAAGCCCAGTGTGAAGGAGCCTGTGTGCAGCGTAATATTGGAGAAAAAGAAGTTCCCATTCAGGATATTCAGCGTTATGTAAGTCAGAAAGCCCGAAAAGAAGGCTGGACGGGAATTGAGGTTAATGGAAGGTTGAAAAACGAAGAGATTGCAGTTCTGGGAGCCGGAGCTGCCGGTTTGTCCTGTGCAGCGGAGCTTCTGGAAAAAGGATATAAAGTTACTGTGTTTGAGGCCCGAAAAAGACCGGGAGGTACGGCCGAAGAGGTGATCCCGGAAGAACGGCTTAAAAAGGATGTTTTTGCCGATGAAATCAGGGCTATAATGGGTACAGTCCCCGAAAAAAGATTAACCTGGAAATTTAATCATCAGCTGGGAGAGGACTTTTCTCTTTCCGAGATACAGGATAATTTTGCAGCAGTATTTCTGGGGCTGGGTCTAAAGGAAAGTACTTCTCTGCCTCTGGAGGGTGATAAACCTTTAGGGGTCTACCAGGCCCTGGATTTTTTACAAAAAATCAAAAATGATCCCGATTTCAATTTACCGAATAAAATTGCTGTTATAGGTGGAGGGAATACGGCCCTGGATGCCGCTTCTCAGGCTTCCGTGAAAGCCGGCTCCAGAGGAGACGTTTATTTGATATACAGGCGCTCTTTTCAGCAGATGCCGGCCTGGGCTGTGGAGATAGATAATGCTCTAAAAAAAGGAGTTCACTTCCTTATTCTTCAGCAGCCGGTGGAGTATCTCAGTAATGAGCAGGGGTGGTTAAGTGGATTAAAAATGGTTCGTACTGTACTGGGTGAGCCCGATGAAGATGGACGGCGCAGTCCGGAGGTAGTTCCAGGCACAGAACAGATACTTAAGGTTGATCTGGTTGTTGAGGCAGTAGGCCAGAGCTTATCCCCGGAACTGAGGGATATATTTACCAGACATAATATTAAAATAGAAGGGGGACTTATAGACACTGTGGATTCCGGTACCCAAACTTCAGTCCCCGGTATTTTTGCCGGAGGAGATATCATAAATGGGGGACGGACTGTTGTACAGGCCGTTTTTGAAGGTGCCCGGGCGGCCCGGGAAATTGATGATTTTTTGCACAGGAATAGTGTTAAGAATCAATTATAAAATATAATATAAAGAAGAGGTGATATAATATGGCCCAGAAAACAGCTCTGATTACCGGAGCAGCAAGAGGTATTGGTTTTGGAATAGCCCGCCAGCTTGCTGAAGATGGATATGACCTGGCTGTTATGGACATCATGGATAAAAAGGAAGTTCAGGATAAAATCCAAAAATTACAGGAACAGTCCATCCAGGTGTTATATTTCCAGGGTGATTTGAGTAAACCGGAGGACCGAAAAAAGTTCTGCCAAAAAGTAGTACAGAATTACAAAAGGATTGATGTTCTGGTAAATAATGCCGGAGTGGCTCCCAGGGAAAGAAATGATGTTCTGGAAATGACAGAAGAAAGTTTTGATTTTGTTATGGACATCAATCTGAAGGGAACTTTCTTTTTGACCCAGCGGGTGGCCAATCTGATGCTTAAGCAGGTTAAGCAGGATGGGGAAACTGCTGGAGATGATAATTCGTTTAAACCCAGGATTATTAATATTGCGTCTATATCTTCCTATACTTCCTCCCCCTCCCGGGGAGAGTACTGTATTTCTAAAGCCGGGGTTAGTATGATAACCAAATTATTTGCCGACCGGCTGGCAGAAGAGGGAATAAATGTTTATGAAATTAGACCGGGTATTATCTATACCGATATGACCAGTGGAGTTAAGGATAAATATGACAAACTGATTGCCGAAGGAATTACTCCGATCCAGAGATGGGGTCAACCTGAGGATATAGCAAAAGCAGTTTCTGCTTTTTGTTCCGGGAAATTCGATTTTTCAACCGGTGAGGTAATAAATGTTGATGGTGGATTTCATTTAAGGAGGTTATAGGGTTGGAAAAAAGTACAATAAAGATTGCAAATCTGAATCTGGAAACCTATTTTTTGAATACGGCAGTGGTGGGCAGTGGTGCAGCAGGACTCAATGCTGCAGACCGGCTGATAGAAGGGGGCCAGGAGGATGTGGCCCTGATAACAGAAGGAATAAATAAAGGGACTTCGCGGAATACGGGTTCTGATAAGCAGACTTATTATAAACTTACTCTGGCCGGTGATGAACAGGATTCAGTTCAGGAAATGGCCCGGACTCTTTATGAAGGGGGCAGTATGGACGGTGATCTGGCCCTGGTGGAAGCAGCCCTGTCAGCACAGTGTTTTTATCGGCTGGTGGATATAGGAGTTCCCTTTCCTCATAACAAATTTGGAGAATTTGTAGGTTATAAAACCGATCATGACCCCCGTCAGCGAGCCACTTCAGCCGGACCACTTACTTCCAGATATATGACCGAAAAGCTGGAAAAGAAGGTCCAGAACAAAAGAATAGACATTTTTGATGGCTGCCAGGTGATTGACATATTAACCCATAAGCAGGAAGTGGTCGGCCTGCTTGCTCTTAATCTGGAGCATCTTGATGATCCGGAGAAAAGATATATCCTGTTTAATGTGTGTAATGTAATTTTTGCCACCGGTGGGCCGGCCGGTATGTATGCCACTTCTGTGTATCCGGAAAGCCAGACCGGGGCTACCGGTACTGCTCTGGAAGCGGGAATCAAGGGCAAAAACCTTACCGAGTCACAGTATGGGATAGCCTCTATTAAATTTCGCTGGAATCTTTCGGGCACCTATCAGCAGGTACTGCCACGATATGTTTCTACTGCACAGGATGGAAGTGATGAGCGGGAATTTTTGATGGATTATTTTGAAGATCCGAACAGTATGCTGGATGCTGTTTTTCTTAAGGGTTATCAGTGGCCTTTTGATCCTCGAAAAACTGAGGATTATGGATCATCACTGATTGATGTGCTGGTCTACAATGAAATTGTAAATAAGAACAGGAGAGTGTGGCTGGATTTTACCAGAAACCCGAAACCGGCAGCTGAAGATGGGCAGCTGGATTTTTCACTGCTGGGCGAGGAAAGCTATAATTATCTGGAAAATTCTGATGCTCTGTTCGGGACTCCTATTGAACGGCTGCAGCACATGAATCAACCTGCAATTGAGCTATACAGAGATCACGGTATTGAGCTTACTGAGGAATATCTGGAGATTGCCGTTTGTGCCCAGCACAATAATGGGGGTCTGTCCGGTAATATCTGGTGGGAGAGTAATCTCAGCCACTTTTTTCCGGTGGGAGAGGTTAATGGAACCCATGGCATATACCGTCCGGGAGGCAGTGCTCTTAATTCAGGACAGGTAGGCAGCATGCGGGCTGCCCAGTATATTAACCATAATTATACAGGAGAGCCCAGAAATAAAAGTGAGTTTAGCTCTATTGTTCGGCCCCAGGTTCAGAAAAAAATTGATTTGGCATCCGTTTTTTTGAATGGTGCCGGAGCAGGATCTGATTCGGGGGATGTTTTTACTGTCCGGGAGATGAGAAAAAGGCTGGGCCGAAGAATGAGCCGCTGTGGCGCCCATATCCGGTCACTAAGCAAGGCTGAACAGGCAGCTCATGAAGCCCGAATGGATCTGGAACAAATAGGGAAAAAAACGAAAATCAATTCGCCCGAACAGCTTGGTGAGGCTTTTAAAAACTATGATCTTCTAATTGCTCAGTATGTGTATCTAAAAGCAGTCAAAAACTACATAAAAAATGGTGGTTCCAGCCGGGGCTCATATTTAGTTTATGACCCCCGGGGAGAGCTTCCGGTGTCCGGTATACCCGAGGAATACCGCTGTCAGCTTGCTGATGGTGAGCTTGAGGATAAGATCCAGGAGGTATACTTTAATAAAGATGACATGGAGGTTGAGTTTAACTGGCGTTCTGTGCGAGAACTGCCCCGGGAAAAAAGCTGGTTTGAAAAGGTCTGGACAAAATTTAGGGAAGGCGAAATCGTACAATAAAAAATGGGTTAAAATAAAACAAAATACATGTGAATATAAATAAAAAAACACAGGAGGTTTTGTTTATGTATCAATATGAGATTGGAGTACTGGCCGATTCATTTAAACTGGATCTAAAAGAAGGCATAAAAAAGGCAGCTGAAATTGGAGCCCGGGCCGTGCAGCTTTATGCGGTAAGTGGACCTATGCATCCTGATAATATAAACAAACAGGAAAGAAGAGAGCTGCTGGATTTTATTAAATCTCAGGGCCTGGAGGTTGCCGCTCTCTGTGGTGACCCGGGTGGACACGGATTTACAAAACCAGAGAAGAATGAAGAAAGAATTGAACTATCTAAAAAAATCATGGAGCTGGCTCTGGATCTGGAAACTGATATAGTAACAACTCATATTGGTGTTATACCCGATGATAAAGAGGATAAACAGTATAAAGTAATGCAGGAAGCCTGTGAAAAGCTGGGAGAACATGGAGACCAGATTGGGGCCAGCTTTGCGGTGGAAACCGGACCTGAAACTGCTGAGAAATTAAAAACATTTCTGGATGGTCTGGATAGTGAGGGCGTAAAAGTAAATTATGATCCGGCCAATCTGGTAATGGTGGTTGATGATGATCCGGTGGCAGGGGTTTATACATTGCAGGACTATATTGTTCACGTCCATGCCAAGGATGGAATACAGCTCAAGCAGACAGATCCTCAAAAAATTTATGACTTTTTTGCCGAAGGAGGTATTGAGGACCTGCGCCTGGAAGAATATTTTCAGGAAACTCCTCTGGGTCAGGGTGATGTAGAATTTAAACCATTTATTGAAGCTCTGGAGGATATTGGATACCGGGGTTATCTAACAATTGAAAGGGAAGTTGGAGAAAATCCGGAACAGGATATCATAGAGGCTGTGAAATATCTAAATAAAATAATGTCGGGAGTACATTAAATAGTGTTTTAACAAGTTAGAGACTATAATAGCCATATAAAATGGGAGGATTTTAAAAAATGAAATATGGGATAAGTACTTACAGTTTTCACCGTCTTTTGGAGTCAGGTTCAATGGATATGTTTGCAGTAATTGAAAAAGTAAAAGAGATGGGCTTTGAAGTAATTGAGTTTTCGGGACTGCAGGTTCCGGATGAAATAGAGCCTTTGGATTTTGCTCAAAAAGTAAAACAGAAATGTGCTGATCTTGATTTAGAGGTGGGCAACTATACCATAGGTGCTGATTTTTTACAGTATGGTATGGAGAACTGGGAAAAAGAGGTTGACAGATTAAAAGGGGAGATTGAAATTGCAGATCAACTAGGTGCCTCCGGTATGCGCCACGATGCAGCCTGGGGTTTTCCTGAGGGCTATAGTGGGTTGAGATCTTTTTCCCGGGCCCTACCCGTATTAATCAGGGGCTGCCGTGCGGTAACAGAAATAGCCCGGGAATATGAGCTGAAGACAATGATCGAAAATCACGGATTTTTCTGTCAGGACAGCTCAAGGGTCATGGAAGTTGTTAATGGTGTTAATGACAGCAATTTTGGAGTACTGCTGGATGTAGGAAACTTTCTCTGTGTTGATGAAAAACCAGTTCGTGCTGTGGGAAAATTAATGCCTCTGGCTTTTCATGTGCATATGAAGGATTTTCATGTTAAATCTGGTGAGGGTTTAAATCCCGGTCAGGGCTGGTTTAGTACCCGGGGCGGTAATTATCTTCGGGGAGCCATTCTGGGTCATGGTAATGTCCCTCTCAAACAGTGCCTGCAGATTATTAAAGACAGCAGCTATGAGGGAGTGCTTTCCCTTGAATTTGAAGGTATGGAGGATCCCCTGCAGGGTATTGCAATAAGTCTGCAAAACTTAAAAAGATATCTCAGCAGTTAAAAGCTGTTAACTGCTGTTAATTAACCAATCCGGGGAGCAATATAAATACGGTTCTCTTCTATATCCATATTTTTCACCAGTGGAATGGGGAATGATTCACAAATACCAATCGGGGAGCAATTGAGGCCCTAATATGAAAGCAGAAATTTTGTTTTCATTCAAATTTAGCATAATAGGCCTGCTGCTGGAGGATTAGGCCCTTCATTTTTTCTTCCAGCTCCTCTTTTTTTACCCCTGGCTCCAGGTTAAGCTTTTCCTCCAGGGTGAAAAGTTTAAATCTATATCCCGGGGCTTCTTCTTTTTGGGAGGGGCCCCTGTATCCCAGAGTGCCGAAGTCATTTTCACCCTGGCAGGCCTCACCGAGTCTGGTTATCTTAGCCCGGGGTGAGATACCGGCCGGTATCTTATTAATATCCGGAGGGATGTTCCAGATTAACCAGTGAGCGGGTAAATCATCAGTATCAATATTTTCCAAAATGAGGACCATACTTTTTGCTTTTTTACTAATATTTTCAATTTCAAGTGCCGGAGAAATATTTTCTCCATCAAGGCTGTATTTCTCGGGGATTACCTCCCGGTGGGGGAAATCAAAATTTATTTTAAGCTTTTTTTCTCGGCCAGCAGCATAATAAAAGTAGCTAATTACAATAAGCAGCAGCAAATAAAAATAAATTGACAGGTTCAATTTTTATGCCTCCTGTTTTGGCGGCATTCCCAGCACAAATTTTCTCCTTCATAGAGTGTATCATAGAGGCTTTTTTCCAATACCAGTTTTTTATCACATTTTTCACACCGGAAATCTATACTATCATTTACCTGAATGGATTCAATTCTGGCATTTTCCGGTATATATATTTTCCAGCCCCCATCATCAGATTTTTCTGCCCGGGCACTGAAACTTTCCTCACTGCACTCCAGGCATTTTTTCTTATCCTTATAACAGCTGAAATAAAAAACATTTTCCAGCACAAGTTCTTTACCACATTTAGAGCATTTCCACTTTTTCATCCTGATCCTCCCACTGGATATTTTTCATATTAAAGATTCTATGTCTATTATTCATTATTTTTCATTCTTTGTTTTTTTGTGCTTTTAAAATAATTCTAAAATAATTCTAAAGAAACAATTCTATCAATTTCATCTTAAAAAATTCTATCTTATTAAAAATAATTCTATATTCACCCCCTGTTTCCCTTTTAAACTTATTAATCCTTTTGTTTAAACCTATTGTTTAAACCTATATATTTCCTGTATATTTCTTCCGGCAGGAGATTGGAAATCCAGATAAAAGCATTTAAGCAAAGAAATTTAAAAAATGATAAGTGCAAAAATAAAAAAACAAGATTGTCCCAGGATTGTCCATAAGGGAAGTGAAGGGAAGCGGGGGACCAAACCAGAAATTAAAGATGAAATTTGCCCCAGGGTGTATTATAATAATAACAAATAATATACCTCAGGGGTGATATTATGAGAGCGGTAATTGATAGAATTGAAAATGATAGAGCTGTTATTTTAATAGGTTCCCGGGAAGAAGAACAGATTGAATTGCCGGTAGATTATCTTCCCCAAAAAGCAGAAGAGGGCTCAATTTTAAATATTGAGCTTACAGTTGATGAAAAAAGCACAGAAGAAACAGAAAAAAGGGTCAGAAATTTGCTTGATAATCTAAAGGAGAAGGATCAGTGAGCAAAAAGTTTTAACAGGAGGCAGTTAGATGAAGATAGCTGTTATCGATGGTATGGGAGGGGGCCTGGGCTCACGTATTATAGAAAAAATCCAGGCTGAAATAGATGAATCCTGTGAAATAATAGCCCTGGGCACAAATTCCAGGGCCACATCCAGTATGATAGAAAAAGGGGCCCATAGAGGAGCAACCGGTGAAAATTCGGTCGCTTTTATGGTCAAAGATGTTGATATTGTAGTTGGTCCTCTGGGCATTATTATTCCGAATTCTATGCTGGGAGAAATAACACCCGCTATGGCCGAAGCTGTAGCCGGCAGCTCAGCTGAAATTTTCTTACTGGGCATTAAACAGCCCCATGTAAATTTAATCGGGGTTCAGGATATTTCCTTAAATGAGATGATTTCAGAACTAATTACCGACATAAAAGACTTTATTGGTGGGTAACAAACAGCAGAAAATTAGAATATTGAGCCCGACAAGCAAAATCCGGGAGTTTTAATCACTCCCGGATTTTTTAGCTGCAGAATGCATTTGTGGCTGTACTGCAAAAAGTCAATTTTGTTTATTTCAGGAACAATATTACTGTCATGAAAGCAATCATAAAGTGGAAAATCTTAATAAAACACTTTTTGCAGGATAACCATTTTTGTTTTGTATACAGTTTAAAAATGTTCTATGTTCTGTTCTAAATTCTGTTCAAGGTCAGGTATCTTTTATGATAGTCCACCTCATATTTATCTAAATCTTTTTTATCGATGGTCAGGGCAATAATTGTGCGCAGGGAGTTGCTTTCCAGCTCCTTTTCCAGATCTTCTTTTTTGTAGTTTAAGTCGATATCCTTTTTTTCTTTTCTCATAAATTGACTGAACTTTTCAGAATCACAGTACAGGTGTAATTCCATATTTTCTCCTCCTCTGATTTTTATGTATCTCACAGCAGTTTTTTTAAAAATAAATATTCTATCTTAATAGTAACAATTAATGAAATAATTATCAACAGCAGGGGGGAATAGAAGGGTTCTCATTTCACGATTATTCTAAGAAATCCGGCCACTTCCCGGAGACCTGTTTTGCTTGACATACAATAAATCTTACTGTATAATTATGTATGCTGAAAACAGCAGTAAAAGCAGTATAAATTCTGCTGTTATTACTGTTAATAATAATTTTGTCCAAAAGTTTGGCCGTACTAAATGGGGTGGTAGCGGTACCCTGTAACCTGCAATCCGCTATAGCAGGATTGAAGCCGTGCTGAGGGCTCTTCTTTTTAGGGTCTGGCCCTGGTAAGTGGTGTTGATGGTCGGGTCTCACGCAATGGAGCTTTGTGAATTCCGTCAGGTCCGGGAGGAAGCAGCGGTAAGCAAATGTCTCCATGTGCCGTGAGGGTTCCTGGCCTGAGCTAACTGCCGGGGTAACGCCTGGAAAGAGAGTTCGAGGTCGGTGTACGGCCATTTTATAATAAACCGACAGAAAGTAATATAAAAGTAATATAAAAGTGATATAAAAGTAATATAAAAGTGATATAAAAGTATAAAGAAGTTTATAAAATTATATAAAATTATATATAAGCAATATAAACAATATAAGGCTGTACTGCAAAAAGTCAAATTTATTTAATTTAGCAAGCAACATTACTGTCAGAACAATAATCATAAATTGATAAATCTAAAAATAACACTTTATGCAGGATAATCATATAAATTTTAAAAATATATTATTAACCGGAATGGTGAAGCTGATGGGTTTTTTAACTTTATATCGCAAATATCGACCTCTTGATTTTAATGATCTGGTGGGTCAGGAATATATAGTTCGCACTCTGCGCAATGCCCTGAAGCACGAACGTATAGGGCATGCTTATTTGTTTGCCGGTCCCCGGGGTACGGGTAAGACTTCTACCGCCAAGGTACTGGCCCGGGCTCTAAACTGCCGGGATGAGGAATCTATTGAACCCTGTGGGGAGTGCCAGCCCTGCCGGAAAATAGAAAGCGGGCAGTCCATTGATGTGGTGGAGATTGATGCTGCATCAAATCGTGGAGTTGATGAAATTAGAGAACTCAGGGAAAAAGTGAAATTTTATCCTGGAGAAGGAGATTATAAGGTTTACATCATAGATGAGGTACATATGCTGACCACAGAAGCTTTTAATGCTCTGCTGAAGACCCTTGAAGAGCCACCGGATAGTGTGGTTTTTATTCTGGCGACAACAGAACCCCATAAGGTGCTGTCCACCGTTCACTCCCGCTGTCAGCGCTTTGATTTTTCACTGCTGTCTGTGGGGGATATTGAAAAAAGGCTGTCCCATATATGTGAGCAGGAGGATGTTGAGTACGAGAAGAAGGCTCTCAATGTTATTGCCCATTCTTCTAATGGTGGTCTGAGAGATGCTATAAGTATTCTCGACCAGGCTATTTCCTATACCAATGGGGAGGTTACTGAAGACCAGCTGACCAAAATGCTGGGTAAAGTGGATAAAGAGTTTCTGAACCAATTTATTGGGTACCTGGTGGAAAAAAAGACCGGACAGGCTCTCAAGTCGGTTACCGATTTTGTAAACAGAGGTAAAGGAGTGTCCCGTTTTGTAGGTGATTTAATTGACCACTGCCGGCAGCTGCTTTTGGTGAAAGAATGTGGTCGTGAAGCCGGTATCCTTGATTTTACAGAGGAGGTTCTTGTTTCTCTGGAGAAAAAGGCTGCTGAATATGAATCTTCAGCTTTAATTGATATTATTGATATTCTTACCGGGGTGGAACAGAAGCTAAAATTTTCCAATCAGCCCCGTTTAATTCTGGAGATGGGAGTTATAAATATTACTACTAACAGGCACAGTGACCGGGAAAATACTCCAGCCAATAACAGTCTGCAGCAAATAAAACAGCGCATAACCGAACTTGAATCCCGACTATCCCCGGATAGGTCGGACCAGGCTGGGGCTGATGTATCTGAAGACCGGTCCCGGAATACGGCTGAAAAAGAAAAGCCGGTTACCCCGGTATCAACAGACAGCAGGGAAAACGTTTCCGGCAGTGATGGTCCGGCAAAAACGACCAGAGAAGAAGCTGCCTCCAGGAAAGACACTGAATCAGAAACAGATCTGACTTTAAAGAAAGTAAAGGATAATTGGACTCAGGTTCTGCAGGAAGTTGGCCAGGAAGATATAAAAACCAGGGCTTTTCTGGTTGAAGGTGAGCCCCTGGAAGTTGAAAATAGTATAATTTATATTAATTTTTCTGAAAAAAATAAATTCCACAAAAAAGGTGCTGAGAGCAGCAGCCGGCTGATTGGCCGGGTTATCAAAAAAGTTTTTTCTTCGGAATGTCAGGTGGAATTTGTCACCGGAGGAAAAATAAACAATGATAACAGCAGCACACCGGCTCAGGAAGAGAAAAGCGAGAATGAGAAAACAGAAGAAGATTTGCTCCAGGAAGTGGCCGAGATGTTTGAGGGAGAGATAATTGATGTAGACCGGGATCAAATCAAAAACTAAGGAGGTATTTATTTATGGATATGAAAAAAATGATGCAGCAGGCCAAGAAAATGCAGGCTAAGATGAATAAAATGCAGGAAGAAATGGAAAAAAAGACCGTGGAAGCAACTGCCGGTGGTGGTGTGGTAAAAGTTAAGCTTAATGGCAAAAAAGATGTGATAGATATTGAAATTGATGAAGAAGCAGTAGATCCGGATGATGTTGAAATGCTTGAAGATTTACTGCTGGCGGCAATTAATGAAGGTATGAACAAAGTACAGGATATGATTGATGACCAGATGGGAGATATGACCGGTGGTATGGACCTGCCGGGGATGTTCTAAATGCCTTATTATCCCCGGCCTATGGACAAATTAATAGGTGAATTAACAAAACTGCCGGGGATCGGTCCCAAGACCGGTCAGCGCCTTGCCTTTCATATTCTCGGTTTAAACAAATCTGAGGTTGAAAGTCTGGCCCGGGCTATTGTGGAAGCCAAGGAGAATATAAATTATTGTTCCCGCTGTAATGACCTGACGGCAGATGATCCCTGTAAAATTTGTCGATCACCTGACAGAGAGCGTTCATTATTGTGTGTGGTAGAGAGTTCCAAAGATGTAATAGCCATGGAAAAGACCGGAGAATATAATGGTCTTTATCATGTACTCCATGGCTCTATTTCTCCCATGGACGGAGTGGGGCCTGAGGATATAGAGATTGATAACCTTATGCCCCGAATCGAAAAAGGAGAGATAGAAGAAATCATTCTGGCCACTGACCCCAATGCTGAAGGTGATGCGACAGCCATGTACCTGGCAAAACTTTTGAAGCCCCTGGGCATTAAAGTAACCAGAATTGCTCATGGTCTCCCGGTGGGCGGGGATCTCGAGTATGCTGATGAGGTGACTCTTTCTAAGGCACTTGAGGGCCGACGTGAGCTCTAAAAACAGTCCTGTTGATTCATAATTTCAGGTTAATTCAGGTCAAAATAATTGTTTTTTGCCGTTTTGTCGGGTACCGAAAGATATTTTATATGTTCTGGAATTGGTGCTTATGGTGCTGAGTATAATGTGAGTTATTAATCGATAATATTAATCCCCCTGGGTTATTTTTGCTCAGGGGGTTTTATGTAATTTCAAATAGCTGATACAGGTTATGAACTCCGGTTTTTTAAACAGCAGGGAAACTGAGGGGAGAAGTAATTTTGACATCCAATATCTTATTTGTTACAATTATTTAAATATTTAAAGGCTTACTGTCTGTATTTTATAAGAATATTTACCGGTTTGTAAACAGGAAGTGAGTTTAGCGGATATTAGCGGATAAATTTAGATTAACTGTCAAACAGGGGCTGGATTTCTGGATTTAAGGTAAAGCCACAGTCTATTATTATTTTAGAGAAATATGTACCCAATACCAAAGGAGGGTTTTCACAAAATGAAGGAAAAGTTTACCGGAGAGGCACTGACCTTTGATGATGTTCTGCTGCAGCCGGCTCATTCTAAAGTACTTCCCGAAGAAGTTAAAACAGAAACCCGGCTTACAGAGAGCATAAAACTGCATATCCCTATTTTAAGTGCCGGGATGGATACTGTTACTGAGGGAAGAATGGCTATTGCGATCGCCCGTGAAGGTGGTCTGGGAGTAATTCATAAGAATATGAGTATTGCCAAACAGGCTGAGGAAGTGGATCGGGTTAAAAGATCAGAAAGTGGAGTAATTGTTGATCCTTTTTATTTAAATCCGGATAATAAAATCTTTGAGGCAGAAGAATTAATGTCAAAATACAAAATATCCGGGGTACCAATTGTGGATAAAGATCATAAACTGGTCGGAATACTGACCAACCGTGATCTCAGATTTGTACAGAATTATGATCGCCCAATACATGAGGTTATGACATCTGAAGGCCTGGTTACCGGCCCTGTGGGCACCAGTGTAGAAGAAGCTAAAGAGGCTCTTAAAGAACATAAAATAGAAAAATTACCACTGGTTGATGAGAACAATGTTCTTAAGGGTTTAATCACCATCAAGGATATCGAAAAAGCCAAAAAGTATCCCAATGCTTCTAAAGATGAAGGGGGCAGACTTCTCGCGGCAGCAGCAGTAGGAATTGATGACTCGACCATGGAGCGGGTTAAGGCTCTTGTGGAGGCTGAAGTTGATGCCCTGGTTATTGATACTGCTCATGGTCATTCTGCGGGAGTTATAAATATGACCAAAAAGATTAAAAACAAATATCCAGGAATTCCGGTAGTAGCCGGAAATGTAGCTACATCCCGGGCAGCGGAAGATTTAATTGAGGCCGGAGCAGATGTAATCAAAGTGGGTGTGGGACCTGGTTCCATCTGTACGACAAGAGTTGTAGCCGGAGTAGGTGTACCTCAGGTTACTGCTGTTTATGAATGTGCCCGGGCCGCTCATAAACACGGGAAAAGTGTGATTGCAGACGGAGGTATAAAGTATTCTGGTGATATTGTAAAAGCAATTGCTGCCGGTGCAGATATGGTAATGATTGGCAGTCTTTTGGCCGGTACTGAAGAGAGTCCCGGAGAGCTGGAAATATACAAGGGGCGAAGCTATAAAGTGTATCGGGGTATGGGCTCCATAGGAGCCATGAAGGAAGGCAGTAAAGACCGTTATTTCCAGGAAGAAAAAACAACAGACAAGCTGGTCCCGGAAGGGATTGAAGGGCGGGTGCCTTTTAAAGGACCTCTTTCAGATACTATTTATCAGCTTTTAGGGGGCGTAAGATCGGGAATGGGTTACTGTGGAACAGAAGATATCAAAGCACTGCAGGAGGAGGCCCAATTTGTCAGAATTACTTCGGCCGGCCTGCGGGAAAGTCACCCCCATGATGTTGATATTACCAAAGAGGCTCCAAATTACAGTATTGAAAATCAGAGAGGCAATTAAATAAATTTTAACAGACTGAATTGACAGTAACCCCCTGCCGGGCATCACTTTAATTAACAATAAATCAGGGGGTTACTGCAGGAAAGGGGTATTTGAGGTGAAAGGAAACACTCCTGGTTATTTCATTTCACTGGAGGGCTGTGAAGGTTCGGGCAAAACCACCCAGTTTAATCTGCTGGCTGAAAAATTGACCAACCTTAATTATGATGTTAAATTAACCCGGGAACCCGGGGGTACTGAGATAGGGAAAAAAATTCGCAGTATCCTGCTTGATTTTCAAAATGCAAATATAAATTCTAAATCTGAAATACTGCTTTATGCTGCTGATAGAGCTCAGGATATTCAGGAAAATATTAAACCGGCCCTCCAGAAAGGCAAAATAGTGCTGGCCGATCGTTTTGCAGCCTCAAATCTGGTTTATCAGGGATATGGGCGCCGGGGAGACCTGGATATGATCCAGAAGATCAATGACTGGGTGGTCGGGGAATATTATCCTGATCTGACCATAATATTAGATATTGATGTAGAAATTGGTCTGGCCCGGGCCCGCAGCATTTCCGAGGTTAAAGACCGTCTGGAAGAAGAGAAGATTGAATTTCACCACCGGGTACGTGAGGGTTACCGCAAACTGGCTCAAAAAAAAGAGGATCAGTTTATTCTGGTGGATGCTGAATGTGGTAAACAGGAACTGGCTCAAAAAATATTTTCTATAATAAAGGAGCATCTGTCCTTATGAGTTTTGATCGGGTTCTGGGACAAAAGGAGGCCAAAAAAATACTGGGTGATGAACTGGACAGCGGCCGGATCAGTCACGCTTATCTGTTTGTGGGAAAAAAGGGGCTGGGGAAAAAAGAAATGGCCTATGAATTTGTGAAAGCTCTGCTCTGCGGGAGTGAGGGGCTGGAAGGCTGTGGAGATTGCATTATATGCCGGAAAATTGAGCATAATAATCACGCCGATGTCCGGCTTTTGACTTTAGAAGAGGAGAGCAGCAGTATAAAGATATCCCAGATTCGAGAAATGCAAAAAGAGCTGGTCTATAAACCCTATGAATCTGAACAAAAGGTATATATAATAGATCATGCCGACCAGATGACCCCCCAGGCGGCCAACAGTCTGCTGAGAACCCTGGAAGAACCACCGGATTATGCGGTTTTAATTCTTTTGGCCGAGGAGATCAATCAGCTGCTGCCTACAATAATATCAAGATGTCAGCAGATTTTTTTCTATAATGTAGAAAGTGAAAAAATCAGCCAAAAACTTCAGCAGGAAGGCAGTCCACCTCAAAAAGCGGATCTGTATTCCCGGCTTGCTGATGGCAGTCCCGGTCAGGCCCGGGAGCTAAAAGAAGATGCTGATTTTTTGGAAAAAAGAAATCGAATTCTTGATTTTGTTAGTGATTTACCCCACAAAAAAAGAGTGGAAATCTTCAGTGAAGCCGAGCAGATAAAGAAGATGCTGGATGAGGGGTTCCCACTTTTCAATTTGATTTCAGGCTGGTATAGAGATATAATATTATACATTGAAGGTCAAAAAAATCAGATAGTAAATGTGGATTATATGTCCGATATAAAAGAAAAAAAAGAGCAGTACACTGCTGCTGAGATCAATAATTTTCTGGAAGATATACAAAAAACGAAAGAAGATGTTAAAAGAAATGTAAATAAGGAGCTGGCCCTTGATGTTCTATTTATCAGGCTTTGTTCCGGGAGGTAATAAATATGGAGACTGTTGTCGGTATAACATTTCGAAAAGCCGGGAAAATATATTATTTTGATCCCCGGGATCTGGAGCTGGAAAAGGGAGAAAATGTAATTGTAGAAACTTCCCGGGGAGTGGAATTTGGTAGAGTGATTTTAACCAGAAGGGAAGTAGAAGATGAAAAACTGGTTGAACCATTAAAAGAAGTTATTCGCCGGGCCACACTGAAGGATGAAGAACAATATGATAAAAACCAGAAGCTGGAAGAAAAAGCTTATGATATCGCCCTGGATAAAATTGAAGAACACGGACTGCCGATGAAGCTGGTGGATGTGGAATATACATTTAACCACAACAAAATAATTTTTTATTTCACCGCAGATGGCAGAGTTGATTTTCGGGAACTGGTAAAAGACCTGGCCGGTATATTTAAAACCCGCATAGAGCTGCGCCAGATCGGTGTTCGTGATGAAGCGAAAAAAATAGGTGGCCTGGGCCCCTGTGGACGTCAGGCCTGCTGTGATAAATTTTTAAGGGATTTTGAACCGGTATCAATACAGCTGGCCAAAAAGCAGGATCTTTCCTTAAATCCGGCTAAAATTTCCGGCCTCTGTGGCCGATTAATGTGCTGTCTGCGATATGAAAGTGAAGTATACGAAGATCTAAAAGAAAAAATGCCTGAACAGGGCACAGAAGTAAACCTTAAAATAGGCAAAGGAAAGATAGTTGATTGTAACCTCATAAAACAGACAGTTAAGATCAGAATAAAAGAAAATGAATATGTGGAGCGCAAATTAGAAGAACTGGAAGGAATTGATGATAAGTAATGGATGAAGAAATTTTAACAGCTCTGGCCCATTTTCAGGAGCGTATAAAGGACATTTCCCTTCGTTTCCAAAAACTACGTGATATAACCTATGATCTTTACCGGGAGAATGAAGAGCTAAAAGAAGAAAACGAAAATTTAAAGCAGCTTATTTTCGAAGACCGCAAAAGTGATGAAGAGGGTTATTCAAATTTATTAAAACTTTATAATGAAGGTTTTCATATCTGTCATTTGAACTTTGGTGAGCAGAGAGACAGGGACTGTTTGTTCTGTATCCAGCTTGTGGAAAATAAACTTGAGGGAGAGGCTCAAAATTAAAATTATGAGCTCGAAAAATAAGCTTTATATCTGTGGGACTCCGATTGGCAATCTGGAAGATGTAACTTACCGGCTGATAAAAATATTAAATAAGGTAGACATCATTGCCGCCGAAGATACCAGGAAAACAGGTAAACTTTTAAACCATTATGATATAAAAACCAAAATGATCAGCTATCATGAGCATAATGCAGAAAAAAGGGTAGATCAGCTGCTGGGTTATATACAGGAAGGACTTGATCTGGCCCTGGTAAGCAGTGCCGGAATGCCCGGTATTTCGGATCCTGGTTATGAAGTGATAAAAGAAGCTTTAAACCTGGGCCTGGAGGTAGTTCCCATCCCCGGGCCCACGGCCCTTATTTCTGCACTGGTGGTCTCCGGGCTGCCCACAGATCGTTTTGTTTTTGAAGGATTTTTGCCCCGCCAGGGAAAAAAACGCCGCCAGACATTAAGACAGATAAAAAAAGAAAAAAGGACAATTGTGGTATATGAATCTCCCTACCGTGTAAAAAAGACTCTGCGGGATTTAGAGAATAAAATAAAAGGCAGGAAAATAGCGCTGGTTAGAGAATTAACTAAAATGTATGAGGAAAAAATATACGGTACCTGCCCGGAAATTTTAGCACAGCTGGAGGACCGGGAAATCAAGGGAGAAATAGTGCTGGTCATTGAGGGACGACAGCAGGCAGAAATTGAAACTGGCTGGCAGGATTATGATGTGGTTGAACATGTGAAATTATTAATGAAAGAAGGATACACCAAAAAGGAAGCAATAAAACAGGTGGCCGCCGAAAGGGGGCTTTCCCGCAATCAGGTATATGAGAAGGCGATTGCCGTTAGTGTGAATCCTGAAGATTATTAGATTTAAGATGAGCATATTTTAGTTTAAAACCAGTAATTATTTAACTGCTGCTATTTTAGAAAAAAGAGGAAAGGATGATCATAAAGTGAGTGATCAGGATACTTTCTATGTTACTACTCCAATTTATTATCCCAGTGCAAAACTTCATATCGGACATGTCTATACGACCGTGGCTGCAGATACTATTACAAAGTTCAAAAAGATGCAGGGTTATGACACCATGTTTCTTACCGGTTCAGATGAACACGGGCAGAAAATAGAAAGAAAAGCACAGGAAACGGGCAAAGAACCTGCTGAATATGTAGATGAGATAGTGGCTTCTTTTAAAGAATTATGGCAGGAGCTGGGTATTGAATATGATGATTTTATTCGCACCACCGAAGAACGCCATACAGAGATAATTAAAAAAATCTTTCAGAAGCTGTATGATAAAGGGGATATATATAAAGGAACATATGAAGGATGGTATTGTACCCCCTGTGAGAGCTACTGGTCGGAAAGAGAAATTGGAGAAGAGAAAGTGTGTCCGGATTGTGGTCGACCGGTGGAGTGGATTGATGAGGAAAATTACTTTTTTAAAATGACTAAATATGGTTCTCGTCTGCTGGAACATATCAAAGAACACCCCAAATTTATTCAGCCCGAAAGCAGGCGCAAAGAAATGATTAACTATATTGAAGAAAGCCTGGAAGATCTCAGTGTGTCAAGAACCAGCTTTGACTGGGGGATAAAAGTTCCTTTTGACAAAGATCATGTGGCCTATGTGTGGCTGGATGCTCTTTGTAATTACATTACGGCTATTGGTTATATGGCTGATGAAGAAAAGTTTAATCATTACTGGCCGGCTGATATACACATAGTGGGCAAGGATATTCTGCGTTTTCATACAGTAATCTGGCCCTGTCTTTTAATGGCTCTGGATCTGCCATTACCCAAACAGGTTTTTGGTCACGGCTGGCTGCTGACAGAGACCGGTAAAATGTCCAAGTCCAAGGGTAATGTGGTAGACCCCCAGGTTTTAAAAAATCATTTTGGAACTGACGCTATTCGCTATTACTTAATGAGAGAGGTGCCTTTTGGTACTGATGGCACATATTCCACTGAAGCCTTAATAGGGAGAATAAATTCTGATCTGGCCAATGATTTAGGCAATCTGCTGAACAGGACCATCAGTATGATTGAACAGTATTTTTCCGGAGTGATTCCCGCTCCCCAAAAAACAGATCAAATAGATCGGGAGCTGAAAGAAGCTGCAGCAGATGTGGTTAAAGAATATGGAGAACATATGGAAGAGCTCAAGTTTACTCTTGCTCTTGAAGAATTGATGAGCTTTGTCCGCAGAAGTAATAAATATATAGACCAGACCAGGCCCTGGATTCTGGGCCGGGATGAAGCCAGCAAAGACCGGCTGGCAACGGTTCTTTATAACCTGATGGAGGCCCTGCGAATAATTGCCGGCCTTCTAAAACCTTTTATGGTTGATACTCCCTTCGAAATGGCAAAACAGATGGGTATAGAAGGTGAATTAAAAGAGACTACCTGGCAGGATCTGCAGGAATGGGGTGGGCTTAAAAGCGGAGTTTCTGTTCAAAAAGGAGAACCTCTTTTTCCCAGAATTGATATGGAGGAATATTTTTCCGATATTGAAGAGGAAGACACAAAACAGCAAAAAACTGTAACCGAGTCCGAAACCACAGAGGGGGAAGAAAAAGTGATTAGTTTTGATGATTTTAAGGAAATGGATATTAGAGTAGCTGAAATTACAGCAGCCGAGGAAATTGAAGACAGTGATAAATTACTTAAATTAAAGGTGGATATTGGTGCTGAAACCCGTCAGCTGGTAGCCGGTATCGCCAATCATTATGAACCTGATCAGTTGAAGGGGAGAAAAGTACTGGTTGTAATCAATCTGGAGCCGGCTGAGATTTTTGGTGTTAAATCCAATGGTATGATTCTGGCTGCAGAAAATGAAGAGGGAGATCTTGCGTTAGCCACCGTGGAAAAAGATATGACACCGGGCAGTAAAGTAAAATAAGAATATTAAATAAATCTTTCTGCAGGAGGGGTTAAGGTGAAGAATAGAGATTCAATTCCGGAGGCCACAATTGAGCGCCTTCCGCTTTATTATCGATATCTGGATAAGCTGGCCACCTTTGAGGATGTAGAAGTTGTTTCTTCTAAAGATCTGGGTGGTAAACTGGGTATTGCCTCAACACAGGTCAGAAAAGACCTTTCTTATTATGGAGAATTCGGCCGCCGGGGAGTTGGTTATGATGTAATAGAATTAAAAAGGTCTTTAGGCCGGATTCTGGGAGTTGATAGGTTGTGGTCGGCAGTCCTGGTTGGTGCGGGGAATTTAGGAAGAGCCCTGGTCAATTATCAGGGTTTTAAAAAGATGGGGCTTGAGATTTCCCATGTGGTGGACAATGATCTAAATAAGATTGGCAACAAAGTTGAAGATATAACAGTGCAGAGTATAAATCGAATTGAAAAGATAGTTAATAATAATGATATAAAAATAGGGATTGTCACTGTACCGGCCGAGGCAGCTCAAGATGTTGCCGACAAATTAATTGATGCTGGTATCAAGGCGCTTTGGAATTTCGCCCCGACCAGGCTTTATGTACCTGATGATATTTCAGTAAGAAACGAAGATCTGGCGGTAGGTATAGTCAGCCTTATTTATCATTTGAGCTGGGATGAAAAGGATGAATCTGAAGCAGATGAGTAAAGATAGGAGCTGGTTTTATGGAAATGAAAGTTTCAGTACTGGGCAGTGGTAGTTCCGGAAATTCAATATATTTATCATATCGGGATACCAGCATCTTAATAGATGCCGGAATGAGTGGCCGGGAAATAAACCGGCGTTTACAAAAGTGTGACTCCACCATAGAGGAGCTTGATGCAGTTTTTATAACTCATGAACATAATGATCATATAACCGGGGCCGGTGTGATATCCCGGAGATGTGATATACCCATATTTGCCAACAAATTAACCTGGGAGGCTCTGGATGGTGAGATTGGCAGTATAAAACCTGACAACAAAAAGCTGATCAGCGGTTCACTTTCTATGGGGCCCTTTTTTCTTTCCAGTTTTTCTATTTCTCACGATGCCCGGGATCCTATCGGTTATGTGGTGCGTACTGAAGGGGGAAGTGTGGGTATTGGAACTGATATGGGTTATGTGAATAGTGAAGTTAAACATCAATTAAAAGACCTTGATTTTTTAATTATAGAGTCCAATCATGATTATGAAATGCTGATGCAGGGTTCTTATCCTCCCCATCTTAAAAGGAGAATTAAGAGCAAACAGGGGCATCTCTCAAATGATGCTGCCGCAGAAATTCTGCCAGATTTAATGGAAAAAAAGCTGCCCCGTATTTTACTGGCTCATCTCAGCCGGGATAATAATATGCCTGACCTGGCCTATATTACTATTAAAAATCGGCTGGAAGCAGCGGGTCTGAAAGTTGGTTCTGATCTGGATATAGAATTTACATACCATGATCGACCCACAAAACTGTTTTGTGTATAACTTAATGGATAACTGACAGAAGGGAAGGGGTGAAGATGGAAATAAAAATAATTTCTGTGGGCAAAACCAAAGAAAATTATATTCAGTCCGGTCTTGATGATTATCTGGAGCGGCTGCAGCATTACTGTGATATTAAAATGATTGAAATTGAACCCGAAAAAATCCGGGGTAAGCCCACCGGGGCTCAGATTGAACAGATCAAAAAAAATGAAGGGAAACGAATTCTGGATAAAATACCGGAACAGGATTATATTATTGCTCTTTCTGTTCAGGGTAAGCCTATGACTTCAGAGGGACTGGCTAAATCTATAAAAAATCTCCGTATTCAGGGCCGAAGGGAGATTTCCTTTGTGATTGGGGGTTCTCAGGGTTTAAGCCGTGAAATTATGGAAAAATCTGATTATACTCTATCCCTTTCCCATATGACCTTTACCCACCAGATGATCAGACTGATCCTGGTAGAGCAGATATACAGAGCTTTTAAAATCATTAATGGTGAACCCTATCATAAATAACAATAAAAAGTGATGTAATGTTTAAAACTAAAAATTATAAAAAAGGAGATAAACTCAAAAAGTTATCTCCTGATGGGGACGGATATTTAACAGCAGCCGGTCTTCTGGAAATGTTTTTTTCGAGCTTTTTAAAACGTTTAACAAAAATATTTTGAAATTATTTCAGAATGTTTAATTTTTTGATTATTGAGTGGGTGTTCTGTTTAATTATTAGGTTCTCCTCCATAACCGTTGGTAAAGTTTAAGTATATGTTGCTATTAGCTGATATGAACATTTCGCTGCCCCTCCATTTTATTCGCATGGTTGGGCCAGCATTAGCACATCGAGCACGTCAAAGGACTCCATCCTCGCATTGAGGGAGAGAAGACGAATAACGAAATTTCTGTTTCACCTTCCGCTCGTCACGACTGCGACTCGCTCCAGGTACTAGGACCTGAGGACCGTCGGAAGTGAGTTAAATTTAGTTTCTTCTTGACCGAAAGAGAAGATGGGAATTAGTCCTTTTCGTGAATGAAGCAATAGCAACATATATCA
>SL_8KL_010_SEDDRAFT_10000957_pt1 | contig 25017 bp, 24 predicted proteins | sample SodLakKL_010_SED_4_FD_11160 | JGI IMG/M metagenome (IMG submission 11160) | reverse complement strand
AGGCTGCTGTGCTTTAAAAATCTGCTTCTATATGTTTGCCAATAATTTCTTACAACTCTATATCCATCTCATCAACTTCGTCTACCTCATCAACTTCGTCTACTTCATCAACTTCGTCTACTTCATCAACTTCGTCTACTTCCGGTTCCACATGTTCTTTTTGATAAAAGACCGCACCATAAATATCCATCTGGGTTGGCCCTAAATTTATTCTGTCCACGCGAAATGCACGCCTTCCATCCCGGGGGTAATGCAAATGCCCCACCGCTGCCAGGAAAGAACGGAAACCGCCTTCAAAGGTAAGATCCAGGGGTATTTCCATGTGGTTTTCTTCTTCCTGATGATCCCCCAAATTCACGCGGACAAAATTAACTCCCGCATCCACCGCCAAATCCTGAAGGGAATTGAGGAGGCGATCTTCCGCGGCTTCCTCGGGGATAAGCTGCTTCACTAAATTATGGAAGCGTTCATATTCTTCAGCCTCCTCGCGGATGGCCATTAACCTTGACAGATCAGTTTCTTTTTCAAGAATGACTTCTTCTACTTCCTGGGAGCGTTCCCGGGCTTCCTGCATGGCACTATACTGCTGCACGCAAAGTATTGCCAGGATAATAATGCCTATCCCCACCAGGATCAAGGCCAACATTGTCGGGGTGATGTTTAGTTTACCCAAATTCATGAGAGCTTATTCCCCTCCTTCCATCATCATTTCGTAGGGTTCACCGGGCTTTAGGTTTGCCTGGATATTGAAGTGAACTTCAGTTACAAAATCGCCTTCCGTTTTCTCGGAATAACGGCAGCGAATATTATCCAAATAATCCAGGCGATAGAGCTTTTGCAGCCAGGATGATAAATCCTCATGGGAATGAGTAATGCCGGAAATATTAACCGTTCCGCCCTCTTCCTCTTCTTCAAAATCCGCACTCAAATTGCCCATCCAGACGTTTCCCGGTATTGAACCGCTTAATTCCGCCAGGAAAATATCCCAGGGCGGAGCATTGCCCATTGCCTCCCGCAGGTGATCTTTCATTTCTTCTACTTCTTCTTTCATTTGAGCATACTTTTCCAGTTCGCCTATTCGCTCTTCCAGGTTTTCAATACGCTCTTCCTGTTCGGCTACCTGGGCGCGCTCAACGGAAGCTGCAGTGTAGAGCCCCCCAAAAGCCAACAGCAAAACTCCCAGCACCCCAATACCGGCAATCACAGCAATACGCTGCTTTTGGCGGGATTCTTTTTGCTTTTTTATTTCAGACGGAAGTAAGCTGATATTTTTCAACGTTTTATCCCTCCAATCCCCGCAAAGCCAGGCTAAGGGCGATGGTGTAATCTAATTCCAGTTCCTGGCCGCCGGGTAGTTGAAAATTGTTAATTCCCTCACCCGGCCTCATTTTTTTCACCGGGGTGTTTAAAATTTCTTCCGTTCTTTCCAAAAGTTTGGGAATGCGGGCGCCCTTGCCGCTTAAAATTATTTCTTCCACCGGTTTTGCCCCTTCCTGGGCCTGATAATAATTCATAGAAGAGCGAATTTCCCCTACCAGAGTATCTGCCCACCGGAGGAAATTTTCCGGCGGAGACTGGGAGAGGTCTCCCAGAGAAGGCAATTCACTTTCCGAAGCCTCCATTATGTTGGCAACATCTTTTAAGCGCACAGGGATGCGCCTCGCCAGGCGGGGAACTTCCCCCTCCACAAGTAGGATATTGGTCTGCCCGTTGGCAATATCTACCACAATCACCGCCCCTTCCCGGGGCAAACCGGNAACAACCTTTAACAATACCAGGGAAGACACATCAATATCCCAGGCCTTCAGGCCGGCAAATGAAAGNGTTTGGAGAAAGCTATAAAGCATTTCATTCTTGGCTGCCACCAGGATAACCTCATACATATCGCCTTCTTCCCCGGTAGTTTCGCCTATAACCGTATAATCAAGGATGACGCTGGGCAGGGGTATGGGTAGATATTCCCCCGCCTGGTGCCTGATTAAACCTCCCAGTTTATCTTCCGGAACTTTGGGGAAATTAGCAAACCGGACCAAAACCTCCTGGTTGGAAATTCCCAGAATTACTTCACTCCCCCTAAATTTATGCCGGGACCAAAGTTCCTGCAAAGCCTCGCCCACCTGTTGGGGTGAGTAAACAATGCCATCCTCTACGGCACCATCGGGGAGCACTTCTCGACCCCATGATTCCAGAGTGGGAGATTTTGCCTTCCCGGATAGCTCTACCGCCCTTAATTCGCCGGAATCAACTTCCAAACCCACCAAACGCCTTTTCATTAGTTTAAACATAAATGCTTCACCCTCTCTGCCGGTCAATTACCTTAGTGCCTGTTATGCATCAACTTGGTACCGGTGTGAATAATATATTTAGCAAATTCTCCACCCCTGCCCTGCCTCATACAAAATAAATTAAGAAAGGAATCGCCTCTATTGCGAATACCCTCTACATGACCTCGGTTATGACCGTAAATATCGGCAGGTACAGGGAAGTTAACATGAAACCGACCAATCCCCCTACAAAAATAAGCATAAGTGGTTCGATCATGGCAGTCAGGCCCCTGGTTAAAGTTTCCACTTCCTCTTCAAAAAAGGTGGCAATACGGTTCAGCAAATCGGGAAGGGCTCCGGTTTCTTCACCTATGGCAATCATATGGGTTACCATGGGCGGGAAGAAGCCGGACTCTTCCAGGGGTTCGGCAATACTTTTTCCCTCCCCGACTTTTTCAGCGGCAGTTTCCACGGTGTCTTCCACTACGGAATGCCCCGCTGCTTCTCCGGCCTGATTCATAGCCTGCATAACGGGAATCCCCCCGGCAATCAAGGTGGAAAAAGTGCGCGCAAAACGGGCAACCACCGTCTTGTGCATGATCTGGCCAAAACCGGGAATGCGGATTACAATCTTGTCCCATAAGCGCCTTCCCGAGTCAGTTTTTAAGTAGAAGCGGATCCCAAAAAAAATAGCAGCAAAAACTACTATATATAGATACCAGTAATTTATAATAGAATCTGACATATTAACAACCGTCTGGGTTAAACCGGGAAGTTCGGCATCTGCGGGAAAAAAATCCACAAAGACAGGCACCATAAAAATCATCATACCCAGAAATACTAACACGGCAAATATCCCGATAATCAAGGGATAGAAAGTAGCCGACTTTATATTGTCCCGCAGGGCTTTGTCTTTATTTAGCTGTTCAGCCAGGGCCACCAGAGTTTCCTGAATGGTGCCGCCGATTTCTCCTGCCTGAACCATACCCACGAACAGGCGGTCAAATATATGGGGGTAACCCTCAAGTGATTCTGAAAAGCTGGTTCCCCCCTCCACGTTACGGGCAATATCTTGCAGGGCCTTGCTCAGGCCTTTATTAGCAGTCTGCTCGGCAAGGGTATAAAGGGAACGGGTAATGGGAATGCCCGCTTCCAGCATGGCTGCCAGCTGGCGGCTGAACAAACTTAAATCCCCCAGGGTAACCTTTTTGGAAGTCCCTCCTTCACGCAGCATATCCATTAAGGGGGAAGAAGCCTGTTCTTTAACCTCCAAAACTGTCAGCCCTTTAGCGCGCAGGCGTTCGGAAATAGTTGCCTCCCCGTCAGCCTCCATTTTCCCTTTAACGACTTCCCCGGATGGGTCCACGGCTTCATATGCATACATGCCCATAATCAATCACTTTCCTTTTCCATGGTAAATCTCAAAATCTTAATTATTTTTTCCATGCAATACAGAAAAATTAAAACTTCCAACTCCCCGAACTCATTCCCCCTGATTGCATGGCCCGCTCAACTTCTTCCAATTCTATGCAGTGTTCCAGAGCCGTTTCCCGGCTAATTTTCCCACTTCGCACCAGGCCTCCCAGGGCATGATCCATGGTCTGCATATTATGGGCCTGGCTGGTTTGAATAACGCTGTAAAGTTGGTGTTCTTTTCCTTCCCGAATCATATTTCGCACTGAAGGGGTGCTGATCATGACTTCGGCAGCCACTACCCGACTCATGATATCCCTGGTAGGCAAAATCTGCTGGGAAACCACAGCCTGCAAACTGTTGGCAAGCTGTTTGCGAATTTGATCGCGGCGCTCCTCATTAAAGACATCAATAATACGGCTAATGGTTAGCGGGGCAGTCTGCGTATGCAATGTAGAGAAGACCAAATGCCCCGTTTCTGCTGCTGAAAGGGCTATGGCAATACTTTCCAGGTCACGCATCTCACCGATAAGAATGATATCGGGGTCTTGCCGCAAAACATGGCGTAATGCCGCCGGAAAAGACTTTGTATCAATACCCACTTCTCTTTGCCTGATCACAGATTGCTTGTGCCGGTGCAAAAACTCCACCGGATCTTCTATGGTCACAATGCTTTCCTTACGGTGCCTGTTTATCCAATCAAGCATACCTGCCAGTGTGGTAGACTTTCCGCTTCCCGTGGGGCCGGTAACCAACACCAAGCCCCGTGCCAGCGTACAAAGAGTTTCCATTACTTTGGGAAGCCCCAAATCTTCCAGCTGCGGAACTTCATAAGGCACAACCCGGAGGGCAACAGAAAGGGTGTTGCGCTGATACATGGCATTGCCCCGGAAACGCGCCACCCCCCGCAGGGAATAAGAAAAATCCAGTTCCCAGTCTTCATTCAGCTTTTCTAATTCAAAAGAATTGACGACCTGCTTTATCAAATCCTCTAAATGATCGGGAGTTAGCATGGGATAATCCAGATCCACGAGTTCTCCATGAACTCTTGCCTTGGGGGGCACACCCGCAGTTAAATGCATGTCGGAGCCCTCTCTTGCCACCGTATCCTTGAGGAGGTCATCCATGCTTGCGGGGTATTTTTCTTCTTGCAGCTTTTCTTTACCTTCCATATATTCAACCCTTTCCCTTAAAGAAATCAATAACTCAAACGATTTTACCGGAAAAGCGCTTATGCGCCGGTGCTTAAACTTATTCTTCCAAAAAAATTAGTTACTCGGATGCTTTTCTATTTAGGTAAAATTCATCGGGTAAGTCTTCCGGCAAACCGGGATCATCAATTATGTGGATTTTTTCCACCATGTTTAAAACTGCTTCCACCTTAGCCGGGGATTCCTCTACCCACAGGATATGGTGCGGGTTATCAGAATCGCCGCTGAGGTTTCCAGAAATGGACATCCGCCCGGCGCTAACCCCGGTGAGTTCTGCAAGGACCTTCCTCTGGGAATCAAGCCTGGCGGTAGCATTTTCACCGCTGGCAGAAGCCACGGGCACTCTAGCTCCCATCACTCCTCCCATATCCGGCTCGGGATTAGCAAATGGACCGGCCACACCTGCCACGTTTTCCACAATATCCAACTCGTCTTTCACTTCTTTAATTTTTGACAGGCTGAGGGCGGTTGCCTGCACCCACATAGTATAAGGGTTTGCCTCACTAAAGATAACGCTTTTAAGAGGTATATCCAGGTCGCTGGTCAGAGCACCTTCCAATCTTTCTGCCGTGATATAGTCAAGGTCAAACCGCTTCAGCATCATCTGATTAAAAAAGCGATCATGCAAATTACTCTCTTCGCCCACTATGTAGAGGTTACCCTTTTGAATGTAGTGCAAATCCTCCTTAACAATAAGATACTCGAAAGCCGTTTTGGGGGTAACGCCCCTTACCTGGAAAGTAATATCCCGAGGGTCTTCACACACCAGAATATTTACCCCCATCTTGGTAGCCAGAACGGAGGGCATCGCGGAGATCCGTATCGCGGAAATCCACATCTACCTGGCCTTCCGGTAATGGGGCAACTTCCCTATCGTAATACTTGCCATCATACTTAAAAGTTCCATCTTCCTTTACAAACTGAAGTGAAGTATCAACCTGCCCCCGCTCGGCAAAAACCCCGCTCGGCAGCTTTGCCGGAGCATCTGCATCCTCGAAAACAATGCCTTCCCCGCTGTTTTCTGCAGCGGATAATAATATAGCGGGGGATGAAAGAAGAAATGCCACGCTTAACAAAAAGACCACTGCCAATCCCATAATAATATTTGCCTTACACCTATTAGTCATTTTCCACCTCATTATCTTCATCATCCTCTTCTTCATCAGGATCGTCCACCTCCTCTTCTTCATCGGGTTCCTCCACTACTTCCGGCGCATCCCTGGGGATGATATCCAGGCGCAAAACTTCTCCATGGGCCTCCAGCAAAACCTCATTTCTTCTAATTTCGGCAACTGTCCAGTAATTGTCAATAATGTCTCCCACCGTCACCACGTAAGCAGCCCTTGAGGTTTCTATAATAGCCATATTATCTCCGGGGCCACCGGCTACAATACCCTTTAATTTACCGGGAGATTCAAAAGGATCGCGGATGAATTCTTCATTCCAGTCAGTAAATTCCCTGGTCATCTGGGGAAGCATATCCACTTCTTCCCCCGCATCAGGAACTTCATCGTTTTCAGTTTCACTGCCGAACAATGTTCCCTGCCAGAGAGGAGATAAAAGGAAAAATACGGCTATAAAAACAACTATTCCCCCGGCCAGCATACCTAATGCCGGCAAAACTCTTTCTTCTCGCATCTTTTCCCAAATTTGCTCCCCCCATGTAGGAACATTCATCTCCGGAAATCCCTCCACATCCGGAGATTCCTCGTTCTTCTGATATCCTTCGTTTTGCCGGTATTTTTCATCCACCATTAAAAACATCCTCCCCTTTCGGGTTTCTCCTGCAATGCAATTTCAAATATACCTGCATACCAATTATTTTCACTTCAGTAACGTTCATTTATCCCTATATTTCTTGCTTTTTAAAAAAATTCCTGCCTAAATTAATTAAAAAATTTAAACAAATTCATAACAATTGTAAATTTACTTTCTAAGCATAACTTATCAGAAATTTAAAAAAATATCAATAGTTTTCATGATATAATTCAATAAAGGGAAAGGAATTTCTCCATGTAATAAAGGAAAAGCTGGTTGTAATAGCCGGCAAACTGCACATCACTCGCATGAGCCGCCAGGGGCAGGTAAATGACAGCACATTTTTCATTGCCCACTTCCAGGTAACTTTCATAAAAAGAACGCGCTACTTCCGGCGGCACCATGCCATCACTGGTGCCCTGGTAAATGAGGCAGGGGGGGCTGTCCGGGCCCACTAAAATCTCCACGTCCATCCATTCTTCCGAGCCACCGATGCCATCCAAAACCTCATAAGCTTTGTTGCCGGGATAAAATGGCACATAACCGCTAACTTCTATTTCCGGGCTAAAAATGTGCTCATAATCACCGCTGTCAATGGCAAGGGCCATGGCAGTACACAGGTGCCCACCGGCAGACCCCCCGGAAAAGTAAACAGAATCAAGGCTCGCCCCGTATTTCTCCCCGTGTTCTTCCAGATACCTGGAAAATATGCCCAGATGGCGGATTATATCATCCAGGGTAAAGGGTCCCCGCACATGGCCCGGCGACCCCAGCAGGGTCAAATCTTCCACAAATGAGCTGTCACTTAAAAAACTTAAAAAGTCGGCTTCTTCCGCCATATGAGCCAGGTCAACCCGGTCCGAAAGGCCGTACTGGATATCAAATACCGTGTAACCCTGTGAAGCAAAGTATTTATTCATCTGCATCATACTTCCCACGCCTTTCGTGCCGGCAATCCAGGCACCACCGTGAATACGAACGATAGTAGAACCTTCACCCGGCAAAACGTCATCACTGTCTTCAGAAGGCATGTAAACATCATAATAAAGCTCCAGCCCTTCGTCCACTTCCTTTTCCACCCCGTTTAACGGATAATAAAGAACGTCACGTTTGTACTCATAATGGGTGGTGGGAATGCTCAAAAAGTAAGCGGGCAAGGAAAATTCGTAGGGACGAAAATGCTCTTTATGCTCATGGTCCAATCTTTCTTCCCAGTCAGCGCCAAAAGCATGGGCAAAAGATAATTCAGCATCAGCAATTGCCCGGGGCATTAAAAAGAGGGGAAATAGAAATACAATGAACAATATTACTCCCAAGAAACCCGTTATGTATCGGAAAGGACCTCCGGGCACCCTGTTTACTTTCTGCCCCAATACCATCAGAGCCAGGTAGAAAAATGACATGAAAAGGGCATACTGAGAAACCAGGCATTGAGTAAGCCCCAGGTAGTCGGTAATTAACACATAAGCAAAAAATACACCCAGAAGCATAATTAAAATTATGAGGACTTGAAGAACATTTCGCCCTGTGGACATCTTTTTCCGGCTCCTGCGGGAAGAAAACTTCAGGCGAGAACCCGGGAAATAACCACTTTTTGCTTTTGCGGAGAGCCATCCGTGCGCCAGCCCTATGATGAATGTGCCCAAAAAAGAGGGGTAGACAACCAGGCACAAAACCAGGTTGGCCAAAGAAGGATCGTAAATATTGGAAGCGCCGAAACCTCCTACCCCCATACCCAGAACAGCTACCAGGAAAAATACCAGGAAACCCGTTCCCCACATTTTTACTCTTTTTTCCACATCTGCTTTTTCATTCATATAAGCAAGAATAATATTCAGCGCAAAAGCCACCAAAAATAAAACCCCAAAAAAATTATGCAGGGGAGCGTCTCCCGTAGGGAGGGCAATATAAAGCAAGCCATATACTAAAGAGACCAGGCTAAGCAAGAAAGTTATGATAGCTAAAATATTTATAATTCCTTTGTCTGGAGACATTTAAGTTTACCTCCCGGCATTTTATGAAATTTTTTGTAAAGTTAATATTCTATGTTAACGGTCCATTCCCCTTCCTACAAACTACATTAAGTAAAGTCCAAAGTGAAAAAATAATATGGGCTAAGCACGCCTGCCCATAAAGAGGGCAGCAAAAAACGCCGTTGCCGGCACGGAAAGAATTAATCCCATGCTAATAGTAATACCGCGGATCATCTCGGTGGCAATAAATTCCATGTTTATAATCCTGATCCACTGCATTTCTGTCCCCGTAAGGAGCAAAAGCAGAGGGATAGCCGCCCCCACGTAAGCCAATATCATGGTGTTAGACATGGTGGCCATAACATCCCTACCCACGTTAAGGGCGCTTTTCCCCAGGGCAATGGTGGTGATATCCGGGTTGGCTTCTTTGATTTCCGCCGCCGCAGAAGCAACCGATATGCCTACATCAATAATCGCGCCAAGGGCTCCGATGATAATACCGGCGAAAATAAGCTGCCTGAAATCAAAGGCTTCTTCGTGGAAGTAAAGCATCTGAGCTTCTTGAGTGCTCAGGCCGGTCAGGTGCGCTTCGCCGCCTACCAGTAAAGACAAAAAACCCGCTGCCAAAAGCCCAACCACGGTACCAATAATTGCTGCATAAGACTTTTTATTTATGCCTCCAATAACCAGCAGGGTTACCACCACCAACAAGGTGGCAGAAGCAGTGGTAACGGGGATGGCATTATACCCCTGCGCCATGAGAGGCAATAATACTTTAAAAATAAAGAAACAGGTAAAAGTCAGGGTAAGAAGTGCCTTTAACCCCCTGATACCTCCTATGAGCACTAAAAGAACCGCAAAAGCAATAACCAGGTAATAAACAACGCGATCCCGGGCAATATCATGCAGATAAACTTCCGATGAAAGATCGCCGCTGAAGTCTACCAGAATAATTTCCATGCCTTCTTCCATGTATATTCTGTATAGATCACGTTCACTGTAGTGATTGGTAACCTCGACAACTTCCCCCCGGAAGGGCTCGTCCAAAATGCGCACCTGCGCCACCTGCTTAACTGACTCCAAGATGGGAGGCCCTTCATCCGGAGCGGTTCTGGGGTCAACGGCATCTTCTTCCGCAACGGAAAGAACTCTTCCACGGTAATATACTTCTTCATCTTCTTCCATGGAGTCCTGCTGTATGGTTTCATCATCCGGTAAAGGCTGCTCCAAAGGCTCTTCTTGCTGAAATTCCTGCCCCGGTTGTTTTTCCTCCAAAAATTCTTCCGGTTGTGCTTGCGCCCGGCCTCCCTGTTCCGGGCATCCTTGCTCCGAAGATACTGCACCGCTGAAAAATGAAACTGATATTAAAGATAAAACAATGAATACTACCAAAAACTCTAATAAAAACCTGCGCTTCTTCACATTTTTCACGGATGAATTACTCCTTTATGGGCCCGGGCTTTTTTATGAATCTTCTTCACCCTGGAACGCTTCTCGGTGAAAAGGAGGGGTAATCTCTCTTTCTTCCAGAAATTCAATTAAACATTCAAAAGTCTGGCTGCTCAATTCGTGCTCCAGCAAACAGGCATCTCTTTCCGCAATCCCGGCAGAAACTCCCAGCACTTCGATAAGAAAAAATCTGATTACCCGGTGGCGGTAGCGGATTTTGCGGGCGTATTCTTTTCCCTTGGCAGTAAGCATGACCGGGCCATAATGAGTTTGCTGGATTAAGCCCTGTTTTTTTAAAACCGATAAAGCCTGACTAACACTTGCTTTGGCTATGTTTAAGCTGGAGGCAATATCTGTAACCCGCGCTACCCCGTCTTCTTGAGACAGGTTCAAGATTACTTCCAGGTAATCCTGCAGTGAGGAGGTTACCTGTATAGATTTGTCCATGCTCCACTCCACCTTCCAAGGAATTAATCAACGGCAACCGGAAAGCGCCCGTTTAAAAAAAGAAAGTTTTGATGCTCATAAAATTCCGCTTTACTTCTTCCTCACCTTTCACCGGGTCCATGTGCCCGGGCAAAAGGAGTTCTACACCTGACAGGTTTGCCAACTTATCAACGCTGGACTTCATAGATCCCATGTCGCCGCCGGGTAGATCCGTACGCCCGATGCTCCCCCTAAACACGGTATCGCCGCTGATAAGAACGTTTTCCGCAGGAAAGTAAAAACATGCGGAACCGGGGGAATGACCGGGAGTATGGATGACTTCCAGGGCAATATCACCCAACTCTAATTGGCCTTCATCCAAAAGCACATCGGTGGTGAGCTCGGGGGCATTATCGCCGTACCGCTCACGGAACATGCGTGCCATGGCGTCTAAAAGGGGCTCTTCTTCTTTAAAAAGAAAAACGCGGGCACCGCTTTTATCCCTCACCGTTCCTGCGGATTCAAAGTGATCAGGGTGCCCGTGCGTGCACAAAATTATATCAATGTTTTCCCAGTTAAAGCCGTCTTCCGCCAATTCCTTTTCTAAAGTTTCTAAACAGCTTTCCCGAAACTCGTTGCGTATATGGCCGGGATCAACCAGGACATTCTTCTCTCCCGCCAGTAGATAAGTGTTGCAATTGTTTCCATGGCCCCTCCAGGGGTATGCATAAATTTTTCCTTGTAGATGCATTTCTTTCACTCCTCCTTGTTCTCATAATTAACCGGCTTTGTTATAATGTAGTATGATTTAAATTGACAATGCCAGTTTCCCTGCCGGTTCTTTCCGGCTATTATAATAGTTTCTTTAGCTAGTGCTCATTATACCACACTAAATAAAATGTTAAAGGGGGAAAATGGAATGAAAAAAATAAAATCAGCGGCAGAAATAGCTTTGGAAAAAACAAAAACATACGCCCACGCCTCCAAAGACACCGAAACCTCAGATGAAAACCGGGAATATTTGAAAGCAGCAGAAGTGTTGGCTGCCTCCCTTCTGGACAATAAGACAGCTCCGGAAAAAGCCGTAGAGGCCTTGGAAAAATACCCCGACAAAGCTAAAGTCGCCGTTACTAAACTATTTTTCCAAAAGTTTGCCGACGGCATTAATTTTAAGAACACCCCGGCGGTTCTTCGGGTTTTAAAACACCTGGCTCAAGATGAGGTTCTCCTGAATACCTGCACCGAGGTCAATCAAATTTACGAAGAATATGAACAAAAAATGGAACAAAAAAAACAAAATGCTGCCGATGAAAACAGCCGGATGATGCTTCAAAAATTGGCTCAAGAAGGAATAAAGGGAACCGCCATTTACAAGGTAAATGTGCGGGAGAGTGATTTTAATGAATCAGTTTGCAAACCACTGGAGGAAGAATATAACCGGCAATTATCCGGCTTTCGTTCATTCCTTGCGGGCAAGGCCCGGGAAAAAGAGGTGTAGATCATCGCCACAGACAACCGCACGGATTTGTTGGGAAGCAATATTTTTTCTCTCATTATGAAGCATTCTCTCCCGGCTACCACCGGGATGCTGGTTAATGTTTCCTTCAACATCATAGACACCATTTTTGTGGGCATGCTGGGCAGTGGGGCCCTTGCCGCCCTCTCTGTTGCCTTTCCCGTCCAAATGATGCTGGGCGGAGTTGCCATAGGCACGGGAGTGGGAGCGGCTTCCCTTGTTGCCCGTCAACTGGGAGCCGCCCAATATGAAGAAGCCAGCGAAACAGCCAGCCAATCATTTTCCCTCGCTTTTTTGCTTGGCATCGCCGTAATTTTTATCGGCTTTTTCTACCTGGACGATCTACTGGTAGTTTTTGGCACCACCCCGGACATTATGGGCGACACTTTTGATTACCTGTCTATTATTATTTGGGGCGCGCCGACTATTTTTTTAATGATGATGGGTAACAATGTGATTCGGGGAGAAGGTAGCGCCATGGTGGCTATGAAAATAATGGTGGCGGGGGCATTGTTGAATATTGCCCTGGATCCGATCTTTATTTTTGCTTTAGGGCTGGGAATAAGAGGGGCAGCACTGGCCACGGTAATATCCCGCAGCCTGATTCTTCTTTATGTGGTCTATTATTTTATCTTCGGGAACAGCATGCTAAAAATATCACTGAAGTGGTTTTTGCCGCGTTGGAGCGTGGTTGTAGAAATATACCGGGTAGGCATCCCCGCCATATTCATGCAGGTAGCCTTTAACCTGGCCATAATTTTTGTTAACCGTATTTTAGGCGGTTATGATCATGTTGCCATAGCTGTTTTAGGAATTATCGTCCGACTGCAGATGGTGATCCTGCTTCCCTGCATAGGTATTTCCCAGGGACTGCTCACTATTATCGGCTTCAATTACGGAGGCAAGCTCTACGGCAGGGTAAGAGAAGCTTTTTTTAAGGCCACCATGCTTGCTTTCGTCTTTTCCCTGATAGTAACCGCGCTGTTTGTAATATTTCCCACCACCTTTATCGGCATTTTCAACCGGGAACCGGAACTGCTGGTTTTGGGCTCGTATGCGCTGCGAATTATGGTAGTTACTTTTCCCCTGGCTGCTTTGCAGATTATGTCTTCAGTGCTGTTTCAGGGTATCGGCAGGGGCCTCCCCGCTCTGGTACTGGCTGTATCCCGCCAGTTCCTTTTCTTTGTTCCCCTGGCTTACCTGTTTGAATTCTGGTTTGATCTGGACGGCATCTGGTTTTCCGCACCCGCAGCAGACCTGCTCACCTGCCTCATCGCCCTCTTCCTGATAACCCGGGCATTCAAAAATCTGGGGCTTCCTTTCTGGAGTTACCTGTGGGCAAAAATACTGCGGCAACAAATATCTACCTCTACAAGCAGTGAGTAGTTGATCCGCGTTTGAAGTTTAATAGTTTTTGCATATGCGAATAATTTGGGGGCAATTTAACTTTTTTTAGCGGTTTCTCCTGCCCTTTCTTATTATGTGATAACCGAGCGCCGGCAGGGTAGTGGTTTCCCCCATTGCCGCATTTGATTATCCGGCAGTTAAAAAATTATTCTTCCGCCCCACTTAAGCGTTCGTCAATAAATCCCGCAGACCTCATAGCCAGGGCAGCAATGGTGAGCATGGGATTAACTCCCAGGGCGGTTGGTATAATACTGCCATCTACAATATACATGTTTTTTAAATCCCAGGTTTCACAGGTATGCTTCACCACCGAAAAAATAGGGGAAGCCCCCATTCGGCATGTTCCCATGGGATGGAAAGCGCTGAGGTAAGTGAAGTCTTCGGGCACAAGCCTGGCCTGCTCCAAGTCCCTCAAATCCTGGGGGTTGGTAATTTCCTTGTATCCTTTAATTGGGGTAATAACTTTGCGGGCTCCCGCGGCAAACCAAATCCGGGCCATGATTGTTACAGCCAATTTAGCCCTCTCCAGATCAATTCCTTTCAAATTATATTTAACCAGGGGCCTCCATTTAATTCTGGGAGTCAAGGATACACTACCTTCAGATTCAGCTTCGGATACCATGCCGCCAAAAACCCCACTGTAAGGATATCTCTTCATATGTTCCCGGTGCTTGCGCCCGTTATAAGGCAATGCCATGGCGTGAACGCTGGGAGCCACCGTGCCTCCCTCAAGCATAACCCCGTCTGCCTCAAATTCATCCACATAAGAAGACTGGGGTATGCCCCTAGGGTTTCCTATGTACCTGTCCATCTCAGAAACCACCGCCAAAGAGGGGTGAATATGCAAATTTTTGCCCACCATGCCGGAAGAATTACAAATGCCCTGGTTCAACAAAAGAAGAGGAGTATAAATTGCCCCCCCGGCTAAAATTACTACCCGGGAATTAACCCGCAAACGGCGAGGGCTTTCCCCGGTTTCCGCCATATGGAGAAAGCGGGCATCCACTCCTGCCGCCCGGCCATTTTCCACCATTATACGTTCCGCCCGGCAGCGGGTATAAAGCTGCGCCCCGGCTTCCAAAGCACCGGGAATGTAGGAAACATTCATACTCTGCTTTGCTCCGGAAGGGCATCCCAGAACACAACCGCCGAATCCTTCACAGTCTTTGGCACTGCGGGGAAGCCATCCGCCGGAAAGCCCCATCTTTTCCACAGCCGTGTTTAAAAAAAGACGGGCGTTTTCTCCGGCAACTTCCGGATCCGCCCGCTGCACGAATAGATATTCCTCCACAGCCTTATAAAGAAGTTCCATTTCGCTTTCATCAATTTCGGTAAGCCCAAGCTGCCACTGCCAGCGCTTTAATACCCTGGAAGGAGCACGCAGGCAGGTGCCGGAAAATATGGTGCTACTACCTCCTACCGAGCAGCCTATAGGAAGCATAACATTGGGCGAACCCAGGGTTATTTTTTGCCCGGCATCACGATACAATTTGGCAAAAGAATCTACCGGATCAAGGTTAAAATCTTCTTCCGTCTTAAAATAATGCCCTTCTTCAATAATGGCCACTTTATAACCTATCTCGGCCAATTCCTTGGCTGTTACCGCCCCTCCGGCTCCGGAACCGATAACGGCAACGTCGGCTTCAACTTCTTCTATCTGCTCTACATCAAATTTATGCCCCACGGAGAAAATCAACTGCTACACCTCCCGGCTTTAGCTCCGGCAATTTCACCCGAAGACCCGCCTGCTGATTATTCAACATCTTCTATTGGTATATGCGCGGACACCCCTGGGTGGACTTATCTCTGGTAACAGCCCTTAAACGGGCTTCCTCTTTCCACGCCCGCCGGTCAAAGCCCAGTTGTTTCGATTCTTCTTCCCTATTGTAATAAACCATCTTGATGGGAACACCGATAACGGTGCCTATGGCCCGCATAAGCACAAACCGGCTTCGGAAGAGATCATTAAGATACTTGTCCCGCGCTTCCTCTCTCATCCAGAAAAATATTTTACCCCTGGAAAATAAAGGCAAAAATATAGCTAAAAATATCATTACGCGGTAGGCAATTTGGAATATTCTGGTCCCGCTTTTTACATACTCCATAACATCTGCAGTTACTTCTTCTAACTCATGAGGATGAATTTCCCCCTGAATGCCTATAACTGCCGGTGTAAGTTCTCTAACGGCTTTTTCCAAAAATGGCAATATAATCAGCACCTTTTCTTAAGTTAAAAATATTTTTTTGATCCCTAATAAGGGAGACATCTCAAAAATTACTCGAGGCTTATATCGTTTGGATAATTTTATCATATATTTTAATAATTTAAAAATATTCACACAAAATTTAAGGCAGAAGGCACTAAATACATGCTTTTGATATACTCCCACAGCTAAAGCAGTTGGCTTTCTGCTTGTTTTTCTCGTAAATAGAGAATTAGTTCGAAAGTAAAACCATATCCGCCTTTTTTGAACATGAATATAAATTGTGCGGGGGAAACTAAAAAAAACTGCGTTTCTACGGCAAACAGTTCTCATTTGTTGACCAATTCATTCACTATGTGGTAGCATATGCATACTCTTATCCTGAAGAAAGGAGTGGGTAATTTATGAAAAAGCCACTTTTGGCTCTAGTAATATTGGCGGGTATGTGGTTTATAATGCTGCCCTTCGGTAGTTTTATTCTCGATGTTCCCCTCTTAATTATTCTGGGGTTAATAATTGCCCTTATCTGCATCAAGCTTTTGGGCAGTTTAGTTACCCCCCGTCTAACTCTCTGGGGGCTTTCTATCATAACCCTGGTTTTATTTTATTACGCCAGCGTTTCACTTTATTTCAACATGCCTTACGTAGATTGGCTGCACGAATTCGCCGCCTTATTCCCACTTATTGGAGAGTCTCCTTCCGGTTTTTATTTTATGCTTACTTCCGGAATGTTCCATGTGCCTTATGTAAATCCTGCGGACGCTCCTTTTTATGTGCATTTAATGTCGGGAGTTTTTTTCACCAGTTATATTCTCTGGATTTACATCGGAGTCCGTTTGGGCAGAATGTGGTTTGATAAAAAGCCCCAGCGTTCCCGGAGAACAGCCTAATATTCTATCTATTTTTCCAGGTTTTTAAAGCTCAATTATTTTAGAATAGACGGAAATAAAGGGGGCAAATTATCTTTCTGGCCTTTTTTTCTCTGCCCCTTCTCAAATATGGAGAAGGGGCAGAGAACTAATATTCTTAACGGTTTAATTGGGTTCCAGGGTTAAAACTCTGTCCAGGGCCTCAATATCTTCCCGCTCAAACAACATCTCCAGATAATCCATTTCCAACCATAACTCCATCTGGTCATCATAGTGCTCACTGCGGATATGCCCGGAGTTTCCTATGGCCAGCGAATCGTAAGCTTCATGGTTTGACAGGTCAATGAGATAACGGTATGGAGCGCTAATCCAAACTTCATAAGGCATCTCCGCAGTAGGGGTAAAGCCCATATTAGCGGGAGTAGCAAGGCTTCCGCCCACCGGTTTTGGTCCCCGGTTATAATCCCGCGCGCTAACATCCTCACCTATATGATGCTTAAAGGTGATGGTATGAATGTGCCCCCACTCCCAATCTTGTAAGTCTCCACCCATTTCTTCACCGAGGTCAGCTATTGCCTCTGCAAAAGAATCCTGAATTAATCCATCTATGTCGTCAACCCACACCGATTCTCCTTCAATTATTTTTTGGTCAATTACCTGGAGCAAGGCCGTATATCCATAAGCTTTTTCCATGAGTTCCTCGGAAACTTGATCCGCAAATATATTATGCAGGAATGTAGAATAGAAATGCCAAAAAATTGCCGGAGCGGGGTCATCTACTTCATCCACGGGATCCTCTCCCCATTCCTGCAGGACTTCCAGCGCTTCTTTTTCCATGCTGTCCATATCCTCTGAAGCTTCCTGCAGTGCTGCAATTAACTCGGGCATCACCATTTTGGCCTGATAATTGTAAAAACTGGATTGAATTTCTTTCATATCTTCCAAAGTGTAATCATCCATTTCTTCCAGGTGTTTTAATATGCTCATAGCCCGGGAGGGATGCGACCACTCGTGGGTGAGAAAATGGGGGTAATCCTCATCTACAATGCGGTGATTGGCAGTGGCTATCTTACCCTCCGGGGGATTATAAAGGGACGGCACCTCATCCATATCTACAAACCCTTCCCACTCGTAATCGCTGGACCAACCGGGGACGGGCAGCAGTCCATTACCTGCTTCTTCGTGGGCATCGGATCTGATGGGAAACTTTCCATTACCCAGGTAACCAATGTTGCCTTCCACATCCGCGTAGATGAAGTTCTGTGCCGGAACTTCCCAATTCCGCAGAGCTTCGCGAAATTCATCAAAGTTAGTGGCTTCCATCATGCCTTTCAAAGCGTCCGCCTCGGTTGTGCCTTCAAGGCCCGTCCACTTTAAGCTCAAATCCGTGTCCATATCTACCGCACCTGAAATAACGGGGCCATGTTTAGTTTCTAAAATCTCCAGTTCGATATCTTCTTCCCCTCTTACTTCAATGACTTCCTTGATCACTTCCGCTTCTATCCAATCATCATCGTAACGATATTTATGCGGATCTTCCTCATGAAAATCTATCTTATAAAGGTCCATGACATCGGGGCCAAGGTTCGTTTCCGCCCAGGCAATATGCTCGTTATAACCGGCAACCACTCCCGGAACGCCGGGAAACATCACCCCGGTAACTTTTAATTCACCGGGGACCACCAGGTGATTCTTAAACCATATGGAGGGCAAGTCCATGGGTAGGTGCATGTCACTGGCCAGGAGCGCTCCTCCCGTTTCGGTGTGTTCGCCGCTGATAGCCCAGTTGTTGGAGCCCAGCCCGGCAATTTCATCACCCAGGCCGGCATTACGCGACAACTCCATTAACTCGGTGGCGCCTTCAACATCCTTTGCGGAGAGAGCTCCCTCGACACCCTTGGGGCCATATTCCAGGTAGGTAGGAAGAATGTCTGCAAATTTATCGCTGTCTTCACCAATTTCCCCGGCGAGAGCAAATAAGAATAGCTCCGTTTCCATGTTGCCCCCCAGCCCCCAGGCAATCAACTTTGTAATGACCATGGAGTCTACAGGTGCCCAATCTTCAGGGACATAATCAAAAAGGACAAACTCCGGGGGAAGATCGTCCTTGTTTTCCTCAATGTAAGCGTTAACCCCTGCCGCATAGGCATCAAGCATATCGAGAGTTCTCTCGGAAATTTCATCCAGGTTTTTCTCCGCTGCCCGCCGGAAGCCTACCGTACGGTGAAAAATGTCGTCTTCCACCATTCCTTCTTGAGCACCCCCCACTATTTCTGTTAAACTGCCGGAAACCATCCTGCGCATGAGATCCATCTGGAAAAGGCGATCATTGGCATGGGCATACCCCTGGGCAAAAAATAAATCCGCATCTTTTTCCGCATAAATATGAGGAGTGCCGTAATCATCGTAATAAATGTTCACCGGTTCTTCCACTCCCGTTTGAATATTGCCGCTGTAAACAGGGGCACCACTTCCCCGGTTAAAAAACCACTTTATCCAGTCCATAACCCCCGTCTCCTCCGGAGAACATCCCCATAACGGCAAAATAATCAAAAGACACATCACCAGCACAAAAAACTTTTTCAAATGTCTTTCCCCCTTTATTCGGTTTTTTCTTTGCTAAATATAATTCCTAATATCTTTAAAAACTCGGCAAAATTATACCACGTATCTCAATCCTTGTTAAGAACCTAAACGGTCGTTTCTCAATTTACTTTGTCCAGGTTAATTGACTAAGTAAATGCAACCACCATCGGGAGAAAGATACATTTAGGATGTCCAGTGAACGACTTTTATAAAAAGCAGAGAAAAACAGGAAAGGAGAAACCGGGGTTGACGCTAAAGCCGGTAAAAGCAAATTATATGATGAGGGAACTTATACTGTTGTTAAGCCCGGCATAATTAGGCAAATTTTTACGAATCGGCAAAGCTGTTAGAAGTTGTGTTGGTTGATTGCGGAGGGGATGCGAGTATATATTTTCTCAGGAGATCATAAGGCGCCAACTCTCTTTCCACCGGTATCCATAAGTGTTGGCGGGGGTGGGGCGCTGTTTTTACCTCGCTGCCATGCGCATCGTAAATAGAGCTTATGTGCAGTGGAAAGGGTTTAACCCGCGGGCTTAATACTTCCAGTGTTTCACCTTTAGCAAACTTGTTGCGTTGTTCTACCAGGGCCATTCCCCCTTTCCGGTCATAATGAAGAACTACCCCGGCAAGCATACACACTCCTGCAGGTAACTTCTTTCTTCAGCAGGATCCACCTGCTCCGGCATGCCAAAATAAAAGCCGGTATGGTAGGGGCGATGAGTTATTTTAGCCAGTTCTTCATGCCAGGCAGGATCGGGAGCAAACTCCCGGGGATGGGCATAAAATCGATCCAGAGCTTCACGGTAGACTCGGGTAACCGTGGCTACATAATGAATGCCTTTCATGCGTCCTTCTACTTTAAAGGCATTAACCCCGGCTTCCACTAATTGAGGGATATAGGCAATCATATTTAGGTCCCGGGAACTCAATATGAAACTGGCTTCACCGTTTTCTACCAACTCCAGGGGATCAGCAGGCCTTGCTTCTTCCATAATGCGGTAATGCCAGCGACAGGGGTGAGTGCATTCACCGCGGTTAGCGCCGCGTCCGGTAAAATAAGCGCTTAAAAGGCACCTGCCGGAATAAGCCATGCACATGGCGCCATGGACGAAAACTTCCAGCTCAAGTTCCACTTTTTCCCGCATCTGCTTTATTTCTTCCAGGGTGAGTTCCCGCGCCGGGATAATGCGCTTGATTCCCTGCTTTTGCCAAAATTGAGCGCTGCGCCAGTTAGTGACACCAGCCTGGGTGCTTAAATGTACGGGTAAATGCGGCGCTATTTCCCCGGAAAGGGCAAGAAGGCCGGGATCCGAAATGATGATCCCATCAACATTTAAACGTGAAAGAGTTTCCAGGGCTTGCCGGGCATCATCCAAATGGCGATGATGGGCAAAAATATTAAGGGCGGCATAAATCCTCACTCCCGATTTGTGAGCTACATCAACGGATGCGGCAAGCTCCTCCTCGCTGAAGCCGGAGACAAAAGCACGCAGGTTAAGCCCCGGGTAACCGGCATAAACCGCATCTGCACCATAGTGAATGGCTATACGCAATTTTTCCGGGTCACCGGCGGGGATTACCAGCTCGGGTTTATGATCCATAATTTTTGCATTCGGGACATTTCTCTTTTCATTCATCAGAGTTTTAATTCCTCCTTCACAAGCCACCGGAGAAATATATAAAAAAAACGTGTTTAAGCTTTAATTTCTGGGTTTTGCTGAATGGCCCAACCCCATAAAAGAAAATTAAAGCAAGGGTAATCAACAATAAATTATTGATTACCCCTTGCTTTTTCAATATTAGCGTTGTGTTCAGCCAGTGTTTGGGCAAAATAATGCTCGCCGCTGCCGTCTTGCTTGGAAACAAAATAAAAGTAATCCGTTTCTTTTGGATAAAGGACAGCCTCCAGGGAAGCTTCTCCCGGCGAAGATATCGGCCCCGGTGGGAGTCCGGGATTTCGGTAGGTGTTGTATGGGGATTCTACTTCCAAATCCGAGTATAAAAGACGTTCCTTATGCTCTTCTAAAGCATATTGAACCGTAGCGCAAGACTCAAGAAGCATACCGGTATCCAGGCGATTATGGAAGACAGAAGCAACTTTTTCCCATTCCCGAGGTGAAGCCACTTCCCTTTTTATAATAGAAGCCAGCGTTACCACCTCGTGCATGCTAAAGCCCTTCTCTTCGGCGCGCCGGTATTTTTCCTCCGACAAAAAAACTTGAAAGCGTTGAAGCATCAGGTTAATAACTTCTGCAGCATCTGTGGCGCCTTCGACCTCATAAGTAGCGGGGAAAAGATAACCCTCTAGCGCATAATACACTTCCCCGGGTACTTCTTTTAAAAAAGAATATTTTTCTTTCAAGTCGGAAGGAGGTTCTTGAGCTAACCGCAGAAATTCTTCCTCATCCACAAAGCCTTCCCGGGCAAGGCGGGCAGCTATCTGCTCCACAGTGCTCCCTTCAGGAATCACAAACTTTCTGGTTTCGATAAAAACATCGCCCGACTTTATCCGGTTAATAATTTCATCAGGAGGCATTGACGGGCTTAATTTATAGTCACCGGCTATGAGGGAAATATCATCGTATTCCTTCCAGATCATGAATCGCAGGGCCAGCTCACTGCGAATTAGCTTTTCTTCTTTCAGGATCGCAGCTACATCAGCCACTGATGCGCCTTCGGGAACAGTGAAAATAACTTCTTCATCTTCAGCAGCAGGCGCCGGCGGCTCTAAAAGTTCATTTAAGATATAAAATCCCGCAGCCACAACAATTAAAATGACCACAATAGCTGGCAGGACAATTTTTAAAGAAGTTTTCACCCCTCCACCTCCAATTTGTCAGCGTCTCTTTAACTTGTAATTACTTAGAGTTTCTATGTATTTAAAATCATTACTAGCACTTCCCCATGGATCCGCCGGAATTTCCCACGCTCTGAAAAATGACACATCCCTGCAGGCGGAACAAAATTTCCTTAAAAATTTTATGTTAAAAATCTCGGCCTATTCTTCGGGTTGATCTTCCTGCTCTTCCATTTCTTGAAGGCGTACTTCCCACGCTTCGGCAACCCGCTGCCATTCTTCTTCTGCTTCAATCTCTTCCAGGGCCTGCTCGCCGTCCTTCTCAGCCAGGCGGAAAATGAATGCTTCTTCCTCACCCCCGCTTTCAGATTCTTCATCCTCGCCTTCCATAGAGGCTAAAGGAACTAAAACCACATACTGATTTTCTTCCACGAGGAAAACATCTACCACAATAAATTGGTGTTCATTACCTTCTTCATCAATTAAAGATACTACATGGTCCTGCTCTTCCATAGCTCTACCTCTCTTTCTTGAATTTTCTGGCTCGGGATTAGTCTTAGCCGGGCCATTTTTTCCTTATTTTCTATGAATTCACTTCCGATTCTTGTTTAGCTCGCAACCATCAACTCTGCCGACTGCGAGCTTTAAGAAAAGAATCCAGGATCAGGGAAGCAGCAATTTTGTCCCTGGCCTTCTTACGTTTGGAACGGCTCATGTCTCCTTCCAGTAAAGCTTTATCCGCATAAGATGTAGTTAGGCGTTCATCCCAAAGATGAACGGTTAAACCGGACGCTTTTAAGATATGCTCCCGGAAATTTTCAGCTTCTCGCGCTGCTTCCCCGGTGGTACCATTCATATTAAGTGGGTAGCCCAAAACAATTTCCTCTACATGGTATTCAGCACATAAATCCTTGATTCGGCGTATATCTTCCTTCAATTTAGTACGCCGCAGAACCATCAAAGGCTGAGCAGTCAGCCACATTTCATCACTAACTGCCACCCCAATATTTTTTTCGCCCAAATCCAGGCCCATTAAGCGTTTACCGGTCAGCAGGGCATCTCCTTTCTTATATTTAAATAATCCGCAAACAAAGACAGGGACAAGCAGCGCCGCAGTAGCCACACCACAAACATTTTTCTTCATTCACTACCGGTTTTCCCAGCCAGCTAAGCGCCCCCTGGGGGCAAGCTTCAATACAGCAAAGGCATTCCAAGCAGTCTTCTCCGGAATAATGCAAATGCCTTCGCTGCTGCTTTGTTTGGCGGCGTATAGTCGCGGGAACCTCTTCATCCCGGAAAAGGCACAAAGCATAATCTACTTCCGCCACGCTGCGCATCCCCAGGGCAATTGCATCTATAAAGGGAAGGCAGCGAGCGTAATTAATGGCTTCATCCACCTTTTCCTGAAGATGTCCCCCACCCAGGGGTTTCATGATGTAAACTCCAACCCCCTTATGGCGGGCATTTTCAATTGCCGCCTCCATTTCTTCACGGGTACCATCTCTTATGCCTATTCCCTCTAAATTGAATAAGGGATGAATAACCTGTATTTGTGCAAATTCTAAAGCAGCTTTTACTGCCGCAATGGTATGGCAAGAAATGCCAACAGCGCCAACTTTGCCTTCCCGACGCGCTTCCTGGAAATATTCAAGCGCCGGCAGGTGCCCTTCCAGGGTTAACCTTGACTCCTGCTCATGCAGCATGAAAATATCAATGCGGTCTTTGTTCATTTCCCGACGGGCCTTTTCCAAACTTCGGGCAGCCTGCTCGCGAGTATAGGCATAAGTTTTGGTAGCTACCAGCACTTCAGCGGGAGTAATGCCTTTAATTTCCCTACACCCAGATGATTCATTACTTGCCAGCTTGCCCAGGGCCCTGCCAATGTGCTCGTAATTACCATAAAGTTCTGCCGTATCAATAAAATTAACCCCTTTTTCTACTGCCCGGCAAATCAGAGAAGCGCCGTTTTCCACCGACATATTTGCCTGCAGGGGCCCCATGGTTAATGAACCAAAACATAAGCGTGAAACTTTTAAACCGCATTCCCCCAAATTACGATATTCCATTATTCACCACTTTTGGTTTTCAAAAACGTTAAAAATAGCATTAATTAGATGAGAACACTCAAGTGTTATTTTGTGGGGTTTGAACTTTCAACCCCAAATTAAACGCCAGTTAAAATATTATTTAGGAGAATCATTATCCGCACCCTCGCCTGTATTCGAATCTGTATCTTTATGGGCGGATAAATTTTCCTCTTCTACATTATAGATATAGACTCTCACCAATTCCTCGATTAACTCGTCTCGATCAACTTTTTTGATCAAACTGCGGGCATTTTTGTGGCTGGTAATATAAGCGGGTTCACCGGAGAGTAGGTATCCTACCAGCTGGCTTATGGGATTATAACCTTTTTCTTTCAAAGCCCGATATACTTCTATCAAAATAAGCTGGGCTTCACTTGCGCCTTCTTCTTTTAAAAAGGGAAAGCTTACCGTCCGATCCTTTTTATCATCCATGTATTATTCCCCCCCTTTAAAACTATCAAATTATCTCCCTTTTTACTTCCCGTTAACACCATTTTATATCAATGCAAATTTACTTAACTTCCTGTTCCTTCTGCCCATTATTTTGTTTATTGTCCTGCTTATTACGTTGTTCCCGGACAAGGGGAACAACCATTTCCAGGGCTTCAGGCAAAAGTTCCGGATATTTGCCACCGGCCTGGGCCATGTCAGGACGGCCACCTCCCCCTCCACCAACTTTAGCGGCGACTTTTGCAATCAAATTTCCGGCATGAACGCCTGCGGAAACCAGGTTGCCGGTTACTACCGCCACCAACATAACCTTGCCTTCCCTTGATGTTCCCAAAACTACCACCCCGCAGGAAAGTTTTGTTTTGATTCCATCTGCTATGGCACGCAGGTTATCCATTCCACCGGCATCTACTTCTTTGCTAATTATCTGCAAATCATTTTCCTGTATTGACTCGCTCATCAATTCCTCTATCTGGTAAGCAACTAAACGGTCTTGTAATTCCCGATTATCCTGCTGCAAGCGCCGGTTGTTTTCCATCCACTCCTTAAGCTTTTCTTCCACCTGATCTGAAGAGGTTTTTAAAATTCCGGCAATGCTTTGGAGGCG